>Ga0307507_10000323_pt1 | contig 96752 bp, 34 predicted proteins | sample 7_EM_MG_FD_207223 | JGI IMG/M metagenome (GOLD analysis project Ga0307507, IMG submission 207223) | Populus trichocarpa ectomycorrhiza microbial communities from riparian zone in the Pacific Northwest, United States - 7_EM | ecosystem: Host-associated > Plants > Roots > Unclassified | place...
GCATCTTAGATACCTTAAAAGAATACCATACACTTACCAAAAGCTTAATTAAAGAAGGCATTAGTATGGTTAAAATCCTTATAATTTAGTATAGATGCTGACTTTACTAGGTGCTACTGCGGCTATTGCATATAAAGCGATTAATTGGATTCCAGAAGCTCTAAAGAGAAGATTAGAAACCGCTAAATAACTAAATAGCAAGCGACTTAGGGTCCAAAGAGAGGGGAACTCACTTTTAGTAGAGCAGAGTGCCGGCACTATAAGGCAAGACTAATATAACGTAGCAAATCCCTTTACCACGTTCTAATAGGCCGCTCCGACACCGCACGTATAGGAGGCATATGGATATGCTACTAGAAATAATATAGGTAAGGGTAGATAGAACTAAGTGCTTAAGAAAATTCTAACTTCTTATTAGGGAATCCTAAAAACAATTTACACAATCTATTACCAGGCCATAGAGATAATAGAGCTCAGCCATTTAACATATCACATTTAATAGATAATAGAAGAGGCATACTATATGGCAAGTGCTGTTATAAATGTGTTTTATAACCGGTGCCTAACCTTAAGAAAGACGTATTTAAGTAGGCCTAGGTACTTAGGCCAAATAGACCATTTAGCAAGAACCAGCTATAAATTCAAATAGAAATAACTTACGGCAATTTAGGGGTCCTAATAAACCCTACACAGCAGGAGGCACATTATAATGGTATAATAGTCTTATCTAATACCAAGAATAGACCTAAGAGCTTCTTACTAAACCTATCCACTCCGCTAACAGACGCCGAAAACTGTTTAGCAACACCAGATAACAGAATAAGTAGAGAATTATTAACTTTAATGTAGAACAAAGTCCCTTCTACGCTAGGGATTTTTATAGACTTTAAACCATAATATAACCTCTTTAATAATTTCCTTATATCCTTTAAACCATAATACAACTTCTTTAAAGCATTTAACTTGACAGATCTTAATATAGAACTATAAGCTACCTACTAGGCTTTTCTTTTAGACCGGCTATAGCGATAGGATAAGAAACACCACCCTATTACTAATAGCAGCTAGCTTACTAGCAGCACAAAGGACAGCATACCCACAAGTCAGCTCTACTTGCTATTTAGTGCTTTTATTGGTAATATATATAGGCGCCTTTAAGATCTGGATAGGAATAATAAACTAGTCCCTTTGGGTTCCTATACATGCATCCTCTTTTATAGATTAAAAAATAACTTAGCGTTATAGAGGCTACTAAATTATTAGCAGATTACATATAATTCAATAGCTTACTATCTACCTTTATAAACAACTTCGGCCAAGCTACTTTATAAAGGTGTAAAGCTTCCTAATCCACTTCCTTTAATATGCATTTCTCTATACCCAGTTCTAAGAATAGTATAAAAGTGGTTTCCTAATCCACTTCCTTTGACGTGCATTTCTCTATACCCGGCTTTAAGAATAGTGTAAAAGTGGTTTTCTAATCCACTTCCTTTAATATGCATTTGTCTATACCCAGCTCTAAAGACGTTATAAAAGTGGTTTCCTGCTTCTTTAGCACCTTATAGATGTTCCTTATTATATTACTAGTGTCTAGTTCGATCTAATATAAATATTTAGGCATAAGTGATATCTATAAGAGCGGAAGGGTTCCAACGAAAAAGATAAGGGATTTTACCGTGTTAGGAAGATATAGGATCGACCATACAGAAACTATATTTAAGGAAGGGCATTTTTTAGTATTAGTATTGCTAAGATTCTAGCGAAGATCTTACTTACTACTTTATACGGCCTAGTTACCGTTAAGTAATTAATAAAAAGCACGGATAATACTTTTTAGTAAATTAGAATAAGTAGGGTTTTTTAGTTATATAACTAACTTTATCCAAATAGAGGGGTAGTAGGAAAATGCTTGGTATGTATATAAGCCTTAATATACAAGACAGATGTCACGCGCATTAGAGGCTAACCTACTTACCCTATTACTTTTGTAGTACAATTTAACTAAGTACTCTAGAATGCTATACCTAAACATTCTAGCGGCTCTTGTCACCTAATAATCAACCTACATTTCCATATATAGATATATACGCCCTTCCCTATTCCGGCCAATGGATGCGAGGATATAAGACCAGCTAGATACTAGGGCTTTAGCAATTGATATATAAATAGGCCACCGCCTAGGGTTAAATTTCTAATAAGTCAACCCCCTTATATTCAACTTTCTTAACCTTTTTATACTCTTAAAGGCATATTATGTCTAATTCGCTTGCTAAACAGATTATAGAGTTAATCTGTAACCCCTTACTAAAGTAGACGGCACCGGACCGTAATAGTTAGGTTTAGACTAAATATAATTAGCTAACGCAATTCGTATCTGGTGCAGCTAAAGACAAACTTGTCTTAAAATAGATTAGATATTTGCCCACTATTAGTTTAACCGTAAAGAGATTAAGTAAGCTCTTTAAATAATGCAATAGGTCCAAATTATTAGTTATAGATAGGGTAATGGCAAAATGCATAAAATCGCGGTTAAAATAAAAAAGACTAAAGGCGCTCCTTATATTATAGTTGGTTGGGATGAATTACGTACATTAAAATAGTCAGCTGAAATATTATAGTAGGCCGTAAAACCTGTCTTATAGCTATTAAGTCGGCTGGGTTTAAACACGGAGGAGCTATAGAGTCTTAATAGGAAGTTTAGCCCCAGGAAAGCTACTAGGGAGAATTTGGTTTAAGTAGTTAGAGACTACCTTATTGTTTTAAAAAGGGCTCTCGCAATATAGAAGCTTATAGAGGCAACTAGGGAAGCTAGCTTAGATTATAGAAATAGTAGTAAAAGGTTCTTCCTATACATGCAATATACTTACTTAAAGTAACCTATCCATCCTACTTACTATTTTATAGGATGGCCATAGGCTCTCAAATTATCTAAATTATACACTAGCATTTTGAGCAACGAAGTATATAAGGGTAATTAGGGTTAAGCAGATAACTGCTATCCTTAATATAATATATAAACTTGGCGCTGTAACTAATATTGCGACAGGTCCTAGTCCCACAGAGAGTATTAAGATAGTTATTAATATTTTCGCTTTTGCTCTTAGCCACGGCGCACCTCGCCTTGGCGGATTAAAGTAGTAACTCTATTTATTATAGCTGAGATTAAATAGCTTAAAGTTTCTATGTAAAATTTTCCTCTATATCCTTAGATGCAGTAATCGCCGTCCATATAATGCTGATGGTAAAATCGCTTATAACGTCCAGCTCTGTGAAGTCCTTAAGTTTAACAAGCTCTTTAATATACTCGGCCGCCGTTAAGGCAATTATATTATACAATACCAAGTCGCTTATTAGGCCGAAGATATCCCTAATAATATTAGGAAACCTGTCCGCGGACTAGCTAGTTTCTAAAATGTATTAGATTTTTATATTTGCAAGCTCTTTTAGCTATAGTATATTATAATAATCGGCAATTGCATTAACATAGACGTGGCGAAGTATAATATTAGCCGTTGTTAGCCGTGTCATTATGTCTTTATTATCGCCACCGCTATTGTCTAGTTTAAATAGTGATAAGGCATTAGCGTTGTTGAGTTACACTACCTCTAATTCTATAGATTGAAGTTTAAGTACGGATAAATTGGATCAGTGTGCGAATATATCCTTACCTTAGCCGAGCGTTTCTATACTTGCAATATTAGATCCTTACTCCTCCTCGCCATTGTTATAGTCCCTCTTATATATAAATTGGATCATTCTCTTAATAGTGCCGGAATCGAACTTATTAATATTTATAATATTAGTCGCCGCCTTCTACCTATTAGTTAGTTCCTAGTTAGGGTTAATTCCACTAGATATTTAGTTAGCTTTTACCTAAAAGCCCCTATTACAGGCAGCTGCAAGCATAGGAGATTAGGTGTATATAATCGCTTTATAGACTTTAAACTCTAGTCCCTAGCATATAAGTTTTAAGTCGCTATATTTCTCACTATCTATAAGCTGCGCTAAGATAAGCAGAACACTTTTAGATGATATATTTTGTTGGTTTTCTTTCCTAGTTCTGGTTTTAACTGCGTTTTAAGCAATATTTAAGAAAGTAATTTGGTGTTAAACAGGACAATTAAGAATAAGAACTCTGCTTTATTAAACATAGCTCTAGAGCCTCTATATATATATTAAGAAGTGGTCGTCAGCTTCATCTAATCTGCGACGGAATTAGTTAATTAGTTAGAGCTTTAAACGTTAGTCGCTTAACTAAGGACTAATATAACTTCTAAGCGCCTTACTTTTAGAACCCCTTGGTTATATAATTACCTTAGTTATATAATTACCTAACGCGTACGATTTTCTAGCTCGCACAATTACCTAGCTCATAAGATCTTTAGCTTATAAAGTTACCTAGCTCCTATAACCTCTAGCTCGCAAGATCTAAGAGCTTATACAACCCCTAAACTTATATAATTGCCTAGTTTGTATAACCCTCCCAGCTTAAATTACCCAGATCGCACGATCTTCTAACTTACACGATTTTTTAGTTCCCACAAGTTTCTAGCTCCTACGAGTTCCTAGCTCCCACAAGTTCCTAGCTCCCACAATCTCCAGCTCGTAAGATCCTATAGCCTATATAACCCTTAGCTTATACAATTGCCTAGCTTATACAACCTTCCGGCTAATAAACGCTTAATATTATTAGACAGGAGACGCTTATAGCGTCGCTTTTAATCAAGCTTCTAGTACGCCCGGTATAGGTCCTTATCTAGACGCGCCTAGCCCAACTTAAGAAGGTCCATACTTCTATTAAGCAGGCCAACACCAAGTTAATTAAAAGATTTTAGGTTTAGCAGTCCAATAGCGCCAATACTACGGAGCTATGCTACCTAATTACAAGGATATTAGACTGGAGGACATCAAAATAAGTAGATATTATCTTTAATTACGGTATACCTACGAACGAGCGTTATCCTCGGGTTGTGGCATTTAATATTAAAGTTGGCGATTTAATTTTAGCTAGTCAACTTTCCCATCTGCTAATACAGCCAAAAGTAAACGAAACTGTGGATCGGTGGGGAAAGGATAATCTTAAGTATAGCCTTAGTTTTCCAAGTCGATTAGACGTTTAAAGGAAATAACGTGCTCTAGCGCATTTATAATATAAATTTAAAATACATATATAGTTTCCAAATGCAAATAGTTTATAGCATTTTTATATATAGCTTTTTCTTTATAAAGACCTGAGCCCATTATACTCCGTCTACTAAAACACCATATATGCAGGTTTAGGTGTAGTATATATAATCCCCTAATTATCGCTTGCGGAAGAGCTTGATGGGGTAGTAACTAAGCAACCATAATGCCTAAGTAATGGGGTTTCTAATACCTACACCCTATTTAGACAACAGTATAGATCCTTAACGTCGTTTTAACACTTCTTAGGAACTTTATAATTAACGCATCTACATTAAGTCCACTGATCCATTAATATTTCGCATATAATGACGTACTGCTAGATAATAATTAGAATTAGGTCTCTAACTTAAGTAATATTCCTAGAAAGTCTAACCTACTAATATATAGAGGAGAAGTTGCTAGATATAGCTAATAAGAGTAAATAAAGTTTAGAACGCCTCTAGGATATCCTTTTAAGTTAAAGGGCTATACTCTTAGAATTATAAGGAGTAGGGAGTACCTAGTAAAGGTGCAAATTTCGATAGCTTAGGTTATAGTAAGTGTATACACTATTTATATTGTTTCTACTAGCTTAACAAGGCTGCGATAGATAAGATATTAGATATACTAGACCGCATAAGTTAGATAGAAACGGCTATATACGGTATTGCTTTAAGGAAAATGCATTTAAATATTTATCCCATTCTGCTTCTAAACGGGCGTATGCATTAAGCAGATATACAGTCATAGTAGGAGCACTAGTAAGCCCATTTTATGCGTAAGGTTTTAGAACAGCTCCCTTTCCAACGCCAGCCTTGTCTTTATGCTAATATTCCTTATACTGGCAATGCCCAATCTAGGCATTGTAGCAGCCCATTCCGGCCCCCGACGCCAAAATCTTCGGGGCGCTATATAGTAAAAACGCCCTTAGAAGCTAGCTACACCTTACACTAGCATCCTCTTTAGCCTTACTGTATTTAAGCCTTATGCATTACATATAAACCTAAATTAATAAGAAGCAAATGTTACAAAAATCCCAAAACTAGAAGTAAAAGAAATACATAAGATTAGATCTAGAAATATTAAAGAAGTTCCCACATAATGACCCCTATAAACTTTGCAACGACTTAAAGCCCCCTTATATATACTTAGAGAAGTTCCCATATAAACAGCCCTATAGTTATAAGTCTAAGCCCCTTTACACATACTTGGAGAAGTTCCCATGTAAACAACCCTATAAGCGTAGCTACAAGTCCGAGCCCCCTTGCGTAACCTAACCACCCCTCCACACCAGAATAGATAAACAACCGCTATGTACCATAAGCAGAGAAATGATTCAAATAAAAAGAAAACACTATAAAAAAACATGTTTATATCCTTAAGATATAAATCTATAAGTACCATAGTCTTAAACACGACTAATAGTTGCTAAGGTGGCATGCGTTCTAGGTCTATAAGAAATTTAAAAAATCCTAGGTTGTTAGTATAGATTTGCCTTACTTATCGCTTTTAAGGTAGTGAATAAATTCATCTAAGTGGAAGCATAGATTATCGCGAATGCTTTATAGCTCGCTATAAGTTAAGCAGGTAGAGACTCTAGTAAAAATAGTAAAATATTATTTTATTTCGCGATAGGCTAAATAAAAAGAGGCTAAAGTTTTAACCCTTTTACTAGCTTTTATTAGAAATCTTCTTTACATTTATATCCTATACTTATAGATTTAAGACTATAAAGCCAAGGCCACCATATTTAACCGTCACCTATATAGCCTTATCGCTTAATATCTCTTTATTGCTATCTGCCCCTATTTCTTAACCTTTAGTGCTGACACTATTTTCTCCACTATATAATGTCTCTGCGTCCTATTCTTGATCCTTATTACTAAAGCCACTTTCCTAACCAGCTAACGCCTCGTCGCCATCTCTGAAGTCGGTTTCTTTATCCATAAACGCCCACTTACTAGCTAACAATTTAAGGACGCTGTGCTTGCAGGTACTTAGGGTTACAGGATACCACTTAAGGAGAAATTATGGTTAATATTGTTGGGATATAGAACAAGCCTATAGACCTCTAAGTACCGGCTGCTTAGCGCTTTAAGTAAAAGATCTCCCCTAACGCATGGCAGATTAATAGGAGTTGATTGCCGCTTGTATAAGGCGGAGCGCTTATAAAGGGCTTAGCTAGAATACTAATTAAACCACCCCATAGGCACCAACAGCTCCTTTGCCACAGATAGGGGGTTAATATATGAGATTTACTGGCTAGGATAAGTCTACTGCTTAGGCAGTGTCTTGTCCCGGGAAAAATAGGCGTTGGAAGTAGATTATATAATGCTATTCCTACTAAGAGAGGCGTTATTAGGGGTCATTATTAACTTCTAATTTTAGTTTATAACTTTATGCAAACGCCTCTGAACCCTACTAAGGTATACGGCATCTGTTAGGAATCGTTAGCTATTTAAATTTAGCAACAGCTTAGCCAATAGCTACCCCCAAAAATGCCTCACTTAATGCTTCACTTGTGGATCACTTTAGGCGCCTATAGTCTCGGGCGCAGACAATACGTAAGCTGAGAGTAATCACAGCCACTAAATATTATACCACAGACACCATATAAAGTGGAAAAGAGCGGCTAGTATATTTCGCCTTTTCTTTCTGCCTTTTGTCCTAACTCCGCCCTAAGAGAGAAATGGAATATAAACGTTGTGCTCCTGGCTCTTATATGCCATTAATTTAACTTACCTTTAAATCTAACCTCTTAACTATATATCCCTTACCATCTTTATAAGAATACCAGACATTATATATATTACCTCAACTAAGCTTGGATACGTTGCTAATATAACCTATAGGTCCTTAATTAGTGCTTATAGAAATATCACTATATACTACCTCCCTAAAGATAATATACCTATTCGTCAACTTGCTGGAAACCTTAAATTATCCTAAAATTATATTAGTAACAAAGACATAGCATCTGCTAGCAGGAAGAAGAAATAATTGCAGCTTTCCAACCCTATATAGAAATAGATACCTTGTATACCTGCTTAAATACCTAATAAGGTCAACTCTTATAAAATCGACAATAATACGGAGGGTGACACCTAAGAAGATATAGAAATATACGCCAATTACCTTAAGAGCCTGGAAGGCCGTAGTAAAACTAAGACAGTCTTACCTAAGCTAATAGAGAGCCATGGCGAGGCTAAAACAGACTTACTTTAACTAAAAGAGGTTTATATTAAAGGTTTGCCAGTACCTCTAGGTATGTTTATAAAACACCTATATTTATTTAGCAATACTAATAAGTAAGTAGGGAATAGCTTAGCTAATCTTATAACATTTCTTAGAGTTGCATCTCCCCTATTTAAAATATTAACGATTTCCAATGCTATAATTTTATATAGATAACTAAAGTATCTCGTCTTGTGGTTGCCTTCTTATTTTATAATAAAGGACTTAAGACGTCTCTAAAGCCCTAGTTATAAATCATTTATATCTACATTTAGCCCTATTATAGTAATATGCTGGTATCCTACCTGGGTTTTAGCCGTGGACATACTACCAAATAGACTTGTATTATACTATGCTAAGAATCCCTATCTCTTTTACCGTCATGCTAAGATATACAAACCACTTAAAGATGTTATAATAGAGATAGCCAAGAGGAACAAACCGTATAAGCAAGGAGATCAACTAGGAAAGGCATTAGAGGATTTATCAGAAGAGATATTAAGGAGAAGGGTATATAAGAGAAAGGTGGATTCTATTATAGATAGAGATCCTAAGAGGTTTAAGGTATAAGAAATTTCTTATAAGGAAGATTTTTGCAATATTCTTATCTTTTGGCATTAAGAATTAAGGCGTTATTTAGGATTTCCTTAGCTTGGTGTTTTATTTCTATCTAGTTACTTCTATGTCAAGAATATCTCGTTGTCGTTTACGTGTATAGACAAGTTTTTGTATATTGGATTAAAGTTAAGAGTTCTCTACCTTTGTATGCTTAGTAGCGATAAGTTAGCTGTTCTATAACTCATTTAGTCCTCTATAAAGAAAGGTCGCCACTATTTATACACCCCCTAAATAATATACGTATACCCCTTAATTGATACACATACACCCCCTACCTTATTTAGTTTAGATGCTTCCTTACTAAGTTAGAACATTACATGCGTTTAACTTGTTTACGCCTATATCGCGAAAATCAAAGTGCGCGCCTACCTAAATGCACTATGGTTCTTAACCCACCTCTATTAAAGCTATATGACTCTTAGAAGCTTGCGCTTAATAATATCTATAAGTTTACCAAAGGGCAGGGCTATATAGTATTAGTTTTCCGGTTAAAAACTAATAAGTAGGTGCCACTAACTATGCGAAAACTCCCCTTAGGCGCGGGCGTGGCGCGGCAGAGGCAGCTTACAGAGGTAGCAGCACCTAAATTAGTTTACGCGACGCCTTATAAAGCACTACGCAATCTAATTAATTGCTCCTTTGGCACGTTTTAAATCTAATTTAGACTCTACTACTTATACTATAACTAAAATCAAGACTTAATCGTAGTGTTGCGGTTATAAAAGTTACGTACCGCGCACTTTGATTTTCGTGATATAGGCGCAAACAAGTTAAACGTACGTAATATTCTAACTTAGTAAGGAAGCGTCTAAACTTAGTAAGGAAGTATCTAAACTAAATAAGGTAGGGGGTATACGTATATCTAGTGCGCAATTAACATTATAGCCCTAGTTGTGCAAGCTAGGCGATGGTGCGAGCTAGGTTAGAGCTGCGTAGTTTAGCCTAGCACCTATTTACGCCCAGTACGCAATTAGTAAGAAGTAAATGTTAGGAAAATACTAAAACTAGAAAAAAAAGAAATACATAAGTCCTATATCTAAAAATATTAAAGAAGTTCCCATATAAAGACTCCTATAAACTTTGCAACGATTTAAAGAAATTTTTTTTTTAAGAGAAGACAAAAGAAAGCAACATTCTAGCCAACCTAGACGGCTTAATAGATACAAGAAGATCAGCCTAAGGTTTGCTAGAAAGCTATATATATAGCTTATAAAAATCATATTTAGCTCTAGGTAATGGAAACTGGTCAACACTAATAGAGGAGTAAGATAGCAATTAGAGGCTTAAACTAAGCAGGATAGAGAGGATCTAAAACTTGTTTTGGATAAAACCAGCCAGCAACTGCAATAATAGCATAGATTGCCATAATAAGAACGCCTTTAAGCCAGTCTATTTTAGTATTAGTTAGAGTGGATTACCTATATAGAAAGGAAAACTTACTAAATTTGCTATCTTGGATAAGATAGTTTACTAGGAGCACGGTAACAAATAAAACAGTAATTAGAAAGGTATTAAATAAAAGCATTATACAATCCTGGCCTATGGTCCAACCAAGTATAACAACAAAGGGGAGAACTAGAAGGGCGATTTATATACTAGATCTAATAGCAACATTAATTACTAGGCTTATTTTATCCTTGTAAGCTACTGTAACCGCTATTATATGCTTGGCAGCGTTCCCAATAATTAGGAGTAGGATAAGACCGACGAAAGTGGTAAAGATAGTGCCACTTGCCGTAATATCACTAATGCTGTTAACTATAAACTCGGAACAGAAGGCGACTAACACGGTAGAGAATCCAAGGGTTATAATTGCACCCCAGATTATCAATTTAGGCACCTTGATCTTGTCGTCTTCCTTTTCTGCGTTTAAATCCTGCTTAACTTAGGAGGATTTATGCTTAGGAGCCCTTTGGCTTAGAGCATTACACATTTCATTATATGACTTTAATTAAAATATAAGGTAGCAAGCGTACACAATTAGGAGGATAATAGCTATTCCGCAGAAAAGCTCCCAATTAAGTGTAGAGCTATTAAAGCTTGTGGCTATATAGGTTAGTATCTATTATAGGTCTAAAGCTGTCATTAAACTTACTTAATAGCGTAGAGTAGAGGGCGGTTAGAATAATTAGACTGCCAATAGACAGAGCTAGAAGACTAGCTGCAGTATTTGCTACTATTATATTGAAATATTATTCTATCCGGTTAATGCCTTTGAAGAAGAAGTACATGCTAAGGATAAGGAGTAAGTTCGAAAGCATATTACCGATTAAGGAAGTTTTAACAATGGTAATCTGGCCCTTAGTTAGGGCTAAGATGGAGACAATCAATTTAATAGCGTTTCTGCGCCAAATGTTAGATAATATTAGGATAAATAAGAAGCGGAGAAACGTACCTAAAAGTTGCGTTTAAAAGACCACCCAATATATTACCGGCGCGGAGCGTAATCTCTTTAGTAGCGCAACTAATTATTACAGCAAGCGGGATAATGGCAATAAAGTTAACAATAAATATGGCGATGCTATTAACGTAAAGATAATTAACCACAAAGCCGATAGGAACGGTAAGAAGAAGTATGTTTATCTATAAGTTAAACAAGACGGCACGAACCTGATCCTTAGCAGGTATCTTACACTTTAAAGCTACTTTCTGCCTTTCCTTAATTGTTGGCTCAAGATATAAGGGGTTTTGCAGGCCTATACTGGCCTCTTTGTTGGATTGTTTATCGTTGGGCCTCGTCTAGGCTGCTTAATAGGCTTTTAAGAATATTACTAGATATAAATATGCTATTATAAACACGGTTTTTAATTGTTCCTAAAAAGAACACAATAGAGAAGGGCGATTTTATAGTCTAAAGGGTACCTATATATAGCAAAGACTGAGAAGTCCGATGGTACTTAGGCTAATACTAATGCCTTAAATCTACAATAGTGCGTTTAGCTTTTTTTTTCAGTTGATTTTACAAGCGAGGATCCAAAGCAAATTCTAAAATAGTTATTATGGAGGAGAGGAGGATTAACGTTAATAACTAAATAGAATGGCTAGTAAAAAAAGGAGAAGATAGAGTAATAGACAAATAATAAGTGAAAAGTAGACCAACTACTTATAGAAATAAGGACGCGGTAGAATATATAAATAAGGGTATAAGTCTGTGTGCCTCTAAGTACCGGCTGCTTAGCGTCTTAAATATAAGTCCTCCCTTAACGCAAGGCAGATTAATAGGAGTTATTATACCGCCCGTATAAGGCGGAGCGCTTATAAAGGGCTTAGCTAGAATGCTAATTAAACCACCCTATAACGCACTAACAGCTTCTTTGCTATAGATGGGGAGTAAATATACAAGATTAACTAGCTAAGATAAGTCTACTGCTTAAGTAGTATTCTGCTCCGTAAAGGGTGGGCGTTAGGAGTAGATTATATAATGCTATTTTTACTAGGTGAGGTGTTATTAGGGGGTCATTATTGGCTTCTAGTTCTAGTTTACAACTTTATATAAACGCCTCTAAATACTGTACTGTTGGGGCTGTCTAAAAGCTAAGTTATCTATTTACCTTGTCTTAACCTTAGGCCAGGCTCATTAGCTGTTAAGGCGACAGGAAATTGTATTAAGGTGCATAATAGGGCTTAAGTAAAGCCACGCAACTAGATAGGCATTACTATATAAAGCAATGCTTAACTAGCTGCCTCAATATCGCCGTCTTAAAATAATTAGAAGAAAGGGGTTAATGCTAGCCCTTATTATTTAATATAACCCTCCTATAGAGGCACAGTAAAGTAGGGTATAAATAGGGAAGGATTATACTCCTATTATAGCTGTATTATAGTGCGTTTATAATACTATGCTAGTATCCCTAAGTTAGTAAATCGGCTTGACTTTTAAGGCATAGTTAAAGCGGAGCCCACTATCAGCTCTCCCATTAGCCAAGCGGCAGAGAGGAGCAGGATATAAAAGGCCTCTATATCCTTTAACCAGACCTGAATTAAGTACAAAATCCTTTAAGGAAATCCCTCCTTACTTTCTTGTAAAGATACTTAAACTATTAGCTGCCTTATCTCTTTAATAATAAGCGACTTAGATAACTTGGATGCCACAATAGTGGATACTATATTGTATTAGATTAAGGTGCGCTCTAAATATTAAATCCTTTATGGGATACCGCTAACAGAGCTAGGATATACTACTTACTTCCAATCCTAAGGGCTCTAATAAGGCCGTTAATATAGTAGGGTAGGTATGCGATAGTTACTTCCCTATAGTTTTGTCTATTTACTAGCTTACTAATATAAGCAGGATATCTAGTTAGCACCAGAACGTAAGAGTGATTTAGAAAACGACAAGGCCAATATAGAAGGAATTATAAGGAAATATTTACCCCGTACTAACAAGATAAAGAAGTCGTCTTAATATGGTCCGCTTAGTAACTCCTTTTAATAAAGCTTATCAACCCCTAGCTTACTCTATTAGGGGCAATAGAGAGACTAGGTAGCTTAGTTAATTAACTTAGCTATAGGCTTAGCTAACTTAATAGGAAAATTAACAGCTTTGAAAAAAATGACCGCTATATTATAAGTTATCTAGGGAAGGTTAATAATCGGACTAACAGCCTAAGAAGTAACTGGGAAGAAATAAGAGATACTATTAGGCGGTTTTAGAATGAAATCCACACTCTTAGAAGAGGCAGTGATGAAATTTCAGATTACGGAGATAAACGGGTTGCAAAGGCTAGAAACAAGATCACGGCATTTAAGAGGAAAAGGGCACGCTTAGTTTAAGGATAGAGAAGTCTCTAGAATTAAGGAGGAAATTTATTGCTTAAATAGTACGCTCTTTAGTTATTGTATTATTTGCTTATTAAAGGAAATTTATATATTAAATTTAAGTTAGGACTAGCCCTGCCCTTTATAGCAAGTATTTGCCGTATTTATATACTTAATTAGTAATAAGCTAGCAGATCTAACTAAGCTTGGCGTCTAAAGCGAGCAGAACTATATTCCCCTATTATATATTTAGGTCTGGTTGCTCTATACTAGCGTCTTCTTTACTAGTAGAGGATAGAATTTGTCCTTAAAATAGAAGTTAGTTTATAGAATAATAGAAGAAAAGGGGGCTTATAAGGGTTTCTAGGTCTAGAGGCTATAAAGGCTAATCTATCCCTTAACCCGCCAGCGTCTAAATTAGGTTTAGCTCGTTTTAAAACTAGCTATATAATTATTTATAGGCGCTTATAGGAGCAACTCTACCTAGTGCTCTTTAGCCTCGCTGTATAAAAGCCCCGCTATATTAGAGCCTTATATGTTGCGGAACAAACTAAAACCAATAAGTATAATTAGTTATAGACCAGAAAACGCTGCCTACCCGCATTTAGGCTATTGTGGCTTAGTATTTAACTAAGCCCTACAAAGCCTTAGTCTAAGCTATATTGGGTTAGCTTGACTTTTCCGCGCCCAATCTTTAATCCTCGTGTTCGCTCGCACCTTGCTTTCTCCTTTATACTTTCCTCTCTCGCTATTTACTTATTTTAAGACGCGCTAGCGTATATTCGACCTCCCTGCACTTATTTACTTCTCTGCCATTATACCATCCTTATATGCTAGTCTCTTTGATCTCCCCTCGCCTGCCTACCTACCTGCTATATCGGCCCTCCTGATGTAGCTCTTAGCGCGCCTGCCTATAATAACAAATCTCTTCAGATTAGAGATAATAAAAACGAAGCCTATTAGAGAAGGGCTAAATGACTTTCGCGATTTATTTAACTTAACTTATTAGGATCTAGGCATCCCTAGCTCTTTAGACTTATTATACCAGATAGGTAATAAAGGTAACTATTAATAGACCTATTACTAGTTTTTATCTAACGCCTATAGAACTAAAGGATATTTTGCTTAATCTAATACTTACTCTGTAGAGCCTTTATACTTCTCGTTTATTGCCGTCTAATAACGGTAATAAAAACCTCCTTGGTGATCTGTTAAGACTTAATTTAGTAGTCAATTCCGATAACTTTGACGTTAAATAATTCCTACCTTTTCTAAATGCGATCCTTCGAATTAAACCTAATAAGGTTATCTAGGAAAAGGTATACGCTACTATAATAGAGTCCACGCCCCCCCCCTAACCGCTGCTATTCTACGTTTAAACCCCACTTCTACGTAATATAAGTAGCTTTACTAACTTATCTAAATACAGGAAATACGTGGATTATATTCTAAAGGAGGAGCTAGGCCCTCTTTATATAGGGATTCCTAGCTTATATAAAGCATTCTTTAGGGGAGTGGAAGGTCTTAAAGAGGCAAGCGCTATCGTTTTTAAGAAATGCAAGGAAGGGGACAATCCACTATACGCTAAGGGTGGCTGGCGTAACTAGCCTAAAAGCACAAAGCAAGATAATGTCCTGGAGTGGTTTAATAACCTAATTAAATCATTTTTAGATTTTATAGAGGAGTATAGGTCCGCCCTAAAGACATAATAAACGCTTGTTGTATACACTAAGTAGCCCTTACAAGGGTCTATAGCAAAGCGAAAGCTAGATATCGGTTTTGTGGATAATCTAATAGCCAGCAAAAGCTCTTAATGCTATTAGTTGTATATACTTGTGCTAGAAGAGCTAAAAAGTAATCCAAACACCAATATAGCCTTACAGGCGTGGTTTGATTTGGGGAAATATATAAGAGAAGTCTTTACCGCTTAGGACACTCGTCGCTTTATCCTAGGCTTTACCCTCTATAGACCTATTATGCGGCTATAGGAGTATAACTAGGTAGGAGGCATTGTGTTATCACTATTTAATATTAATAAAGACGGGCTACAATTTACCTTGGCAATGTTAGGATTTCTCTAGATAAACAAGGAGCAGCTTAGGTTCGATCCTACTATTCTAACATTAGATAGCAAACGGTATATTAAAATTATATATAACGGCCAGACTAAGCGTCTTATCCTTAATAAAGTTATTAAGCGGGCATGCTGCGTTGCAGGTTAGGCAATAACTTGCTAGAGAGGACACTATAAGGGGGACGCCTCTAAGAAACCCCTTGTTATTAAAGACTTGTGGCAGTACCTGGAGCGCGAGGAAGAAGGCAAACTACTACATAAAATATTAGAGGAGGGAGTAGTCAATATAGCTAGGTACTATCACTATAAGACTATTTATATAAATGGATAAAATAATGACATCTATAATATCCGCAAGGGGCTAGATATTACAAAAGCGACAAAATACAAGCTAGAAGGCTTAATAATGCCTTTAAGACTAGCTAGAGTGCAAATTAGTATAAGAAAAGGCCGAAGTTTTAATAGAAAGAGATTTTCCAGCTATACCAATATCCCATTGCCGCCTAGTAAGCGTATGTGTTCGGGTTCTCTACCTAAAGGCGGAAAGCGCCTTATAACCCTAAATCGAGTACATTAACGCGTTATCACTAGGGACTATAGAAAGCCTCTTTATAAGGCAAGCTCTTGGGCTACAATGCTTACTGCACTAAAGGGTGGCATTAAAGGATATAAGTCTTTATATACGCGGGCCGGCATTATCTAATATAATATTTTAATAGGCAACCTTATGATAAACAAGGAAGATGACAATTCTTCTTAGCCGGCATTCTTAATTAACTTCGATCTTGCGATCAAGGAGCAGCGGGAAGGGCCTTTAGGAACGCGGGGCAAGACCAGCATAAGAACGTTTATAGCAATTAGAGTGCTCCTAGGCGAGATATACTTAGCTTGGCATAATTTTAAGTTGTTCTTTTAGGTGCTATTCTAGATATATATTCACTATAATAGACCTAATAAGAAAGGCAACGTTATTAACAGATTTAATAAGTGGAATTCTATAGATATAGAAGAGCTAGCTAAAATAAAAAAAGGGGCAGTGGCTAATAAAGAGGATTTTCTTAAGACTGTAGGTGATAACTTTTTACTATACTATTAGCCACTGATCTCTTGGGTTAATAGATTGCGGAAGGTAGTCTTTCCAGGCGGTAGGAGGCGAAAGGGAAAGGATAAAAAACTTCCTTCTTAAATAAAGGAGGTGCTTCGGGAAGTAAAAAAGGATCCAAAGGTGCTAGCAGAGTAGATAGAATAATATTTTATTGCTCTTCTACCGTATAAGTGAAGTTTTGCGGAGATTCAGGCGACTAAGGCCAAACAGTAGCCTTAGTCAAAACGTATATAAAACAGCGTAGGGCGAGTCGCCTAGGCTAAATAAACCTAGGAAAGCAGATAACCTAATCTTCCGCCAGATTATCAGGTCCCTACACCCTACCATCCTATATAGGCTTTATATTTCTATAAAACACGCAATCCACTCCCTAGCCTATTAGAAGCAGCCTTGTGCCGCCTAAATAGAGGCCGTAGGAGAATTAATCCCCTACTCTAACCAATCCCCTACTTGAATAAGTCCCCTACTTAAATAAATCCCCTGTGGGAGCCAATGCCTACATGTTTCGCCGCCCTATAGGAACCAGTCCCCTACTTTAATAAATCCCCTATAGGATCTAGTCCCCTACTCTAACAAATCCCCTATACTAACAAATCCCCTACGCTAACAAATCCCCTACTCTAACAAATCCCTTACTCTAACGAATCCCCTATAGGTGCTAATACCTATATATTCCGCCGCCCTATAGGAACCAATCCCCTACGGCTTACATTCCTGTGTGGCTTTTGCTCCCCTGTAGGGGCTATTAGCCATGTCCGCTGCTCCCCTACGGGAACCAATCCCCTACGGCTCCCATTCTCCCGTTCTTAAACAAGAGATCGCCCCTAGAGGTGGCTCCACAAAGCCTAGAGGAACTCTGCTCCGACGACTATAAACGAAAGGGTTGGTCTGAAATACGTCAATAATGCCAAATTTGAAAGTGTAGGTGTAATTAAGAGTCCTAGGGTTAAAAAGCCCTAGTTATAGGGCTAGTGCTAATCCTTATGGAAGACCCGCCTACGGGAGCGCCTGTGCCTTTAATGTGTATCCGTTGACGAGGATACAGGTTGGGGGTTTTAGTATAGTTTAGTTAACTTAGCAACCACGCCAAGCCAAACGCCGAGTAGCGGAGGTAGTGTATTACCGCCATAACACTATCCTAGGAAGTAGACCCTTAACAAGGGTATGGCCGGAGCGGGTCAGCCGCCCTCCCTGTTAGCGTAGGCAAACTGTAGAGAGCTCTAGGCGAATCTATACGCTAAAAACACCGCTAATACTGTGCTGGTGCGGCGACCAGTATATTTTGCAGCTAAGGAAAAGTAGACAGAGTCCTATATAAGACTTATAGTTATATAATCCTGTAAAGCCTATTAAGTAACCCTTGTTCTGCCTTCCCATTACCTAGTTATATTTAATCTACTTTAATTCAATTACGAGTTATAGGTGGTTTCTTTTCTCTAGGGTTGACGCGTTTTCGCCACAGGATGGCATGTAGATATAAAGGTTAGTGTAGCGGGCGCTAAGAAGTTCCAATAGCGGGGCAAATTCTAATAAGGACCAGATAGGATCTTAAAAGAGAAGTAAGATCTAGAACTAGGCACTAGAACGGAATCTGCAGTAGGAACCAGAATGGGATCTATAGAAGCTTGACTAGGCAAAGCTAGAAATGGACTAATAATTATAAATAAAAAGGTCTTAGAAATCAGTGGCTGTGATTCCTTCCAAATTAAATGGCCTTTTTACCAATATATATATTCTATTACAAAGGAATTCGAACGTAAATAATGGGCCCCTAGAAAACGTGTTTAAACTAGGGTTAGCGTTTACGTCAATCTAAGAACGGTGCAGTATATAAATATTTAGAAAAGCTATAGTATTAAGAAGGCTGCTAAGTTTAAAGCTAATTTTAGTTTATAACTTGCACTAATATTCTAGCAGTTTATTTAGGTAAGTTTGAAGGCAAGGCTATATAGCAGCTAAAACTCCTTAACGACATCTCCGTTCTAGTAGACGCTTAGGAACTATACGCCCTGGTTAAATCGTCTAAAGCTCCAATTAGACGGGTGCTTTTGTACTATATATTGAATTCTATTAGCAGATATGCATATTTGCTTAATATGGTCTTCACGTCAATTATCTATAGGATTTAAGGCATAAGACTTAAGCTTTCTGGCAAGGTCGCTTAGGACAGCGCTTACTAGTGTTTATATATAAGACCAGATAAAGTCAATGGGGGAGTATATACGGAGCTATACTGTTACTACTGCTAATTATTATATAGTTGACTAGGGCCTTACCTATGGTTTAACAAACATAGAAAGAATACCATACGGTATAAAAGCGCTCTGCGTGCTGACCTATAAGTGTACAGAGCACTATTATACCCTAAGTAATGTCGTTGTCCTTAGGCGTGTAGTCCTTATAGATTGTTAGCTGCCCCTAATAACTTGACTTTAGTTAGGTGCGTCCTCCCTAGGCAGAGCCAGTTCGTCTAGAACTGGAAGAAGGCCTCTAGCTTAAGGAAGGTCGTCTAGAGCTAGTAAAGGGCCTAGTTAAACTAGATAAAGGCCGCTTAAATAAGGGTCGTAGAGAAAAAAAAGGTCGCTTAGAGGCAGGTTGATTCTGGCTAGTAGGAGGTCGATTTAAAGTGGGAGGTCGCTTAGAGGCAGGTCGATTCTGGCTAGTAGGAGGTCAATTTGAAGTGCGAGGTTAAGCTATTGCTGCTCTTGTCGGTTCGCGCTTGCCCTAGCTCTTTAACACCAACCTAAGGTTACTAATACTACTAAGCGTATATAGATACTCTAGCCTAATTACCTTCTCTCTTGTTTCTAGCACCTGCTGGTGTATCGCTTTGGCCTTTTTATACTTGCCCTAGCTTGATAACACTGACCTAAGGTAGCTGACGCTGCTAAGCGTGTCTGGATACTCTAGCTTAAGCACCTTCTCTCTTATTTCTAGCACCTACTAGTACATCGCTTCGGCCTCTTTGTACTTGCCCTAGCTTAATAACACCGACCTAAGATTACTAACACTAGTAAGCGTATATAGATACTCTAGCCTAAGTACCTTTTTATATCCTCCTAGTGCCCGCTAGTGCATCGCTTTGGCCTCTTTATACTTGCCCTAGCTCTCTAACACTGACCTAAGGTTGCTAACACTGGTAAGTGTATATAGATGCTCTAGCCTAAGCACCTTCTTATATCCTTTTAGTACCAGCTAGTATATCGCTTTGGCCTCTTTATACTTGCCCTAGCTTAATAACACTAACCTAAGTTTACTAATGCTGCTAAGCGTGCGTGGATGCTCTAGCCTAAGCACCTTCTCTCTTATTTCTAGCACCTGCCGGTGCATTGCTTTGGCCTCTTTATACTTGCCCTAGCTCTCTAACACTAACCCAAGATTGCTAATGCTAATAAGTATATATAGATACTCTGGCCTAAGTACCTTCTCTCTTGTTTCCAGCACCTGCTAGTATATTACTTCGGCCTCTTTATACTTACCCTGGCCTAATAATACTAACCCAAGGTAGCTAACGCTACTAAGCGTATCTAAATGCTCTAACTTAAGCACCTTCTTAGATCCTTTTAGATCTCGCTAGTGTATTGCTTTAGCCTCTTTATACTTGCCCTGGCTCTCTAACACTAACCTAAGGTAGCTAACACTGCTAAGCGTACCTAGATACTCTAGCCTAAGTACCCTCTCTCTTGTTTCTAGCACCCGCTAGTATATCGCTTTGGCCTCTTTATACTTGCCCTAACTTAATAATACTAACCTAAGGTTATTAACGCTGGTAAGCGTGTCTGGATACTCTAGCCTAAGTACCTTCTTAGATCCTTCTAGATCTTACCAGTGTATTGCTTTGGCCTCTTTATACTTGCCCTGGCTTGATAATACCAACCTAAGGTAGCTGACGCTGCTAAGCGTATCTAGATACTCTGGCCTAAGTACCTTCTCTCTTATTTCTAGCACCTGCCGGTGTATTGCTTTGGCCTCTTCGTACTTACCCTAGCTTAATAACACCGACCTAAGCTTGCTAACGCTACTAAGTGTGTTTAGATGCTCTAGCCTAAGTACCTTTTCTCTTATTTCTAGCACCTGCTAGTGTATTGCTTCGGCCTCTTTGTACTTGCCCTGGCTTAACAATACCAACCTAAGCTTGCTGACGCTGCTAAGCGTGTATAGATACTCTAGCCTAAGTACCTTCTCTCTTATTTCTAGCACCTGCTGGTGCATCGCTTTGGCCTCTTTATACTTGCCCTAGCTCTCTAACACTAACCTAAGGTTATTAATGCTACTAAGCGTATTTGGATACTCTAGCCTAAGTACCTTCTCTCTTGTTTCTAGTACCTGCTAGTATATCGCTTCAGCCTCTTCGTACTTGCCCTAGCTTAATAACACTAACCTAAGGTGGCTGACGCTGCTAAGTATATCCAGATGCTCTGGCTTAAGTACCTTCTTAGATCCTTCTAGATCTCGCTAGTATATTACTTCGGCCTCTTTATACTTACCCTGGCTTGATAATACCGACCTAAGGTAGCTAATACTGCTAAGTATGCGTAGATGCTCTAGCCTAAGCACCTTCTCTCTTATTTCCAGCACCTGCCGGTATATCGCTTTGGCCTCTTTATACTTGCCCTAGCTCTTTAATACCAACCTAAGGTTACTAGCGCTGCTAAGCGTATCTAAATACTCTAGCCTAAGTACCTTCTCTCTTATTTCTAGCACCTGCTAATATATCGCTTTGGCCTCTTTATATTTGCCCTAGCTCTCTAATACCGATCCAAGGTAGCTGACGCTGCTAAGTATATCTAGATATTCTGGCCTAAGTACCTTCTTAGATCCTTCTAGATCCCGCTAGTATATTACTTTAGCCTCTCCATACCTGCCCTAGCTCAATAACACTAACCTAAGGTGGTTAACGCTGCTAAGTATATCTAGATGCTCTAGCCTAAGCACCTTCTCTCTTGTTTCCAGCACCTGCCGGTACATCGCTTCGGCCTCTTTGTACTTGCCCTAGCTTAATAACACCGACCTAAGGTTGCTGACGCTGCTAAGCGTGTCTAGATGCTCTAGCCTAAGTACCTTTTTAGATCCTTCTAGATCTCGCTAGTATATTGCTTTAGCCTCTTTATACTTACCCTACCTTAATAATACTGACCTAAGGTAGCTGACGCTGCTAAGCGTATCTAGATACTCTGGCTTAAGTACCTTTTCTCTTATTTCTAGCACCTGCTAGTGTATCACTTTAGCCTCTTTATACTTACCCTACCTTAATAACACCGACCCGAGCTTGCTAACGCTGCTAAGCGTATATAGATGCTCTGGCCTAAGTACCTTCTCTCTTATTTCTAGCACCTGCTAGTATATTACTTTGGCCTCTTTATACTTGCCTTAGCTCTCTAACACCAACCTAAGGTTGCTAACGCTGCTAAGCGTGTCCGGATGCTCCGCTCCTAGAGTAGCCTCCCTTGCCTCTAAAGCACCTCGGCCTATCTCCTTCGCTGCGTAGTAGTTTCCTATTTCGCTTACATACTACGCAGCCTTGAAAAGAACCGACGCCCACGCCCCTAGCACGCCACCATCGGTCGGTGGGCACGCTACTGCTACTTAAGTGTGCGGAAATAGTGTTTAACATACTTTCCAGTTCTCATGCTGTCCCACTAGGTAGCTATTATCTATAAATATAATGTACTTCTCCCTCTAGCCCTCTATCTCGCCTTATAGCTCGAGCCATTTCCTTGTTAAGAACTGTATAAGTTGGTGCATCTTAAACTAGTGCCCGTCTACGCTTGTCGCAACTAAAGAGAAACTTATTAACGTGTTTAAGTTGTCCTTAAAGTTAGAGCTGGCATCATTGTCTTCTTAGTAGTAGCTACTAAGTAGAGACTTTGGAATCCCCTACTAATTAAAAAGACTTATAAGCGACAGCAGCTGCGTTGCCAAAGGCCTCTCTCTGTGAATATACTTAAAAGATATCTGCTAGGTAGCAATAATAGAGTTTAACGCCGTGCCGTCCCTATAAAAGTCCCCAATATCCATGTCTAGCAGTTTCGCTTTGTCTCGGTCGCCTTTATAAAGATCCTATAGATATCTTAACACTGTAGCACGCGGTACTCTCTGGCTAATATAAGCGGCGGCCTAGGTGATTATAAGGGGCATATAGTTAAGCGCCTCGGCCAGCGCTACTATATTATCCTATTTAAAGCTACCCTTAAGCTTGTTTCGGAGCAAGGCTAGAGTATATACTTAGTCCATTAGATAGACTCTAATAATATCCACGTAGCTTCCTATTAGTTAAAAGGCTACGTCTTAGCTCTAGGAGGTGATAAGGATAGATCCATTTAGTAATTAAGGCAGAGACTCTAGCAAAGCGGCTACTGCATTACTAGAAATATTGTCTTTACTACCTTTACGTCTGTCTAATGGATAGGAGAAGACGCCTAGATTATCTACATTGTCAATAATTATTACCCAGCGACCATTTGCCTTATCGTATAGCCAACTATAGACAAGCCTTAGGATATCTATATCTGGCTAATTCCAGCTAGAAAGCTTAGCTCGTTCGGCGATCTTTTAGTAGCCTTCCTTAAACCTTACTATGCTGCTTACATATACCTAGAAGACCTAGGTAGCTGGCGATTTTTCTCATACCCAGTACGAGTACTTGACGGCAAGCTGTGACTTTCTTTCAAGCTTGTTAGTTTATGCCCTTAGGGATAACACTAGGCTTGCTACCTACCTAACGCCACTAAGGCCAACAAGTGCTACTCTAGACGCAGACTGCCGGCTCTTGCAATCTATTTGGGTAAGGATTTCGCAATCTACAAAGTATAAATCACGCCGGAAAGGGACGGTAGAGGACGGGGCAGGATGGGATAGGGTTCGGTTTACTAAAAACAGACTGTTAAAACGTAGATATACTACCTAGAATATAAGAAAGTCATACCTACTAAGGGCCTTAGTGTGGATGTGGCGGCATAGTGGTATATTAGTGTCTGGATATACCCCCGGACCACCGCTGTTATCTTCTCTACCTTTGTGTTATACCGAAGGCTCCTAAGTGCCTTCCTGCCTCTTCTAGCCCAAGAGTCGCCTAATATAGGCAGCGCTTTCACAATTATATCGTCTAGCAACTTTATCTGTACTCCACACCCTTTAACAGCAGGAAGGAGCGCCTTTTTGGTTTCATCTTATATAGATCTGGCATCGATCGCCACTTTTATCTGCCAGAGGGCATCCAGCAGTATAGGCAGCTCAGCTTTGATATAGCGGAATGCTTTTGGGACCTCTCCTAGCTTAGACTAATATTCTTCAAGACGTTTTAGAACCTGGGAGCCGAAGTCAACAAGCTAGATTATATTGGCGATAATACCAACTGTGGCTAGAGCTTCCGCCATCTTATTACAACAATTCTCGAAGTACAAGGTGAACTACTTCTATAGAAAGAAGAGAGTAGTTATATTTATAGGAGGATATTAAGAATGCGAACGGCATTTAGTAGAGCTCTTCAGGTAGGCTATTGCTGCGCAAAGGGACACTGGGCTAGGTAGGCTATATAAGATAGGCTATACAAGCTAAAGCGGGGGCCTCTACGTGTTTGGGGGTTGCTAGGCCAGGTGTAACAAAAACTAACAGCAGCATACTAAGTAGGGCTGTATTGTACAGTTGGTCAAGTATTATAACATGCGGTGGATAATAGAAGGCAAGTAGGAGGATTATAAATGTATAGTATTTAAGAAGCCTGTGGCAAACTAAGTCTGCTAGCAGACGTTAAGACGGCACTTGCTAAGAGCTCGCGAGAGCTAGCAGGGAGGGTGGCCGAGCCGCACTAACTAGACCCTTGTTTTTGTAGCGTTTCCTAGACATTAGCGCGGTCAAAGCTACGATCCACTTTGTAAAGGAGATAGGACGTTTATACCTAAGCGAACAACAAGCCGATCTCAATAAGTGAATATACTTAAGGATTCTCTCTCCTACCTACACCTCCTAACCGACTACACTGGCGGCGCGAAGAAATTTTAAAGAGAATACGTTAATTAGCCTAAAGAGGTAAAAAGCTAACTAATAAGAGGGCTTAAAGATTTAATAAATAAGAGGGCTTAAAGATCTGACAAATAAGAGGGCTTAAAGATTTAATAAATAAGAGGGCTCAAAGTTCTAATAAGTGGGGGGGGCTCAAATATTTAATAAATAAGAGGGCTCAAAGATTTAACAAATAAGAGGGCTTAAAGATTTAACAGATAAGAGGGCTTAAAGATTTGACCAATAGGAGGGCTCGAAGATTTAATAGATAAGAGGGTAAGAAAATTTAACTAATAAAAGGGCTCAAAGATTTGACCAATAAGAGGGTGAAAGATTTGGCCAATAAGAGGGCAAGACAAGCGGCCACCAAAGTTTTCTCACGCGGTACTAAACACAAGAGATCGCCCCTAGAGGTAGCTCTGCAAAGCCTAGAGGAACTCTACTCCGACGACTATAAACAAAAGGGTTAGTCTGAAATACGTCAATAGCGCCGAATTTAAAAGTATAGGTGTAATTAAGAGCCCTAGGGTTAAAAAGCCCTAGGGGAAAAATCCCCTAAGGGAAAAAAGCCTTAGGGGAATAATCCCCTGGGGGAATAATCCCGCAGGGGAATAAACCCGCAGGGGAATAAAGCCCTAGGGGAATAAAGCCCCAGGGAATAGAACCCCAGGGGAATAAAACCGCAAGGGAATGGTATCACAAGGGCTTTTATAAATGGGCGAATCGCCGGGATTTATTTTTGTCCTCAGCTTCTCTGTTTTTAATTAGTTAGCATGCTTTACTAAGCCTTATTGGCTTACGCTTTAATAAGTTGCCCTATACCGTTTTATATAAGTTGTATCTAAGGCTGCTGCCTAGACTCGCAGAGAAAGAAAGAAAAAGGGGGATTAAGTAGGCTCTAAAAATTAAGCATCTAGTTTTAGGTGTAAACGAAGGGCTATTTTTAGCTTCTAAGAGGGTCCTAATTTTGGATGTTCGAGCGCCTAAAATTAGGTACTCTATTTTTACGGTCTACTCGATCCCCTAAACCTCCTTACTCCTGTCCTTTACTTTTCCTTTTAAGCAAATAGCGTAAAAAATCCCAATCTAGTGATAAAATTTCCGTACAGCTTTCCTATCCACTAGTAAAGTCATTAAGAAAACGCCAAGCATCTATATAATACATCTTTTAGCTAAGACAAGACGCCACGCTAAATTTATAGGGCTAGTGCTAATCCCTATAGAAGACCCGCCTATGGGAGCGCCTGTATCTTTAATGTATATCCGTTAACAAGGATATAGGTTAGGGGTTTTAGTATAGTTTAGTTCACTTAGCAACCGCGCCAAGCCAAACGCCAAGCAGCGGAGGCAGTGCATTACCGCCACAACGCTATACTTAAGACCGTTTATTCTAACACTAACCACAGTTCCCCTATTTTCTCTATTCTTCAATCCCAGGAAGTAGACCCTTAACAAGGGTATAGCTAGTGCGGGTCGGCCGCCCTTCCTACTTATAGTGGCAACATTAGGTAACTAAATCGCTGTTATTACCGTTACATATTACTTATAAGCGTCGGCGTGAAGGTTCAGAGCCTTTCTTATTTATAGTTTAGTGAGCGGGCCTAAGAGAGTTATATAGCATCTCATTAATTCCAGTAGTTAGCGCAGCCACTTCCGCACGGCCTTTTTGTAGGGGAAATTTTAGTATTTTTGCTATTTAGGGGAAAGTTAACAAAACACGCTAACCACGGGATGCGCTAGGATGCTATAGGTATAACTTATATACTACTCAGTAATGCCGTATTATGGTATTCACCTATATAAAGTACCCCAGGATAAATTAAATAAATGCAATATATGGCTTGGCTAGTCAAAACATGTCCATCTAAAGCATCCCCTTTTAGAACCTTAACTACACCTCCTTACTACTTAGGAAGAAGCGCCATCACCTCTTTTCTACTCCGCGCTGTAGCTATAACCACTTCTTCTCCTTAATGCTTAAGAAGAAGCGCTATTACTTCTTTTCTACTTTAAGCTGCGGCTATAACTACCTCTTCTCCTCACTGCTTAAGAAGAAGCGCCATTACTTCTTTTCTACTCTGTAAATTCCCTGCTATAGCTTTAACTACCTCCTCTATAACCTTAACTTTGTCTCCTTACTCCTTAAAAAGAAGCGCTATTACTTCTTTTCCGCTTTATAGCTTTAACCACCTCCTCTATAACTTTAACTTCGCCTCCTTAATGCTTAAGAAGAAGTGCTACCACTTTTTTTCCACTCCCTATATTCCCTGCTACGGCTTTAACTACCTTCTCTATGACCTTAACTTCGCCTCCTCAATACTTAAGAAGAAGTTTTATAGATATTGCGCTAAACGATCTTGCTAGCTCCGCCACAAGTCTATCTGTAATCTTAAAGCCTTCCTATTACTGCTTAAGAAGAAGCGCTATTACTTCTTTTCCTCTCCATATATTCCCTGCTGCGGCTTTAACAACCTCCTTTATAACCTTGACTTCGCCTCCTTAATACTTAAGAAGAAGCGCCATTACTTGTTTTCCACTCCATGTATTCCCTGCTGCGGCTTTAACTACCTCCTCTATAACTTTAACTTCGCCTCCTTAATGCTTAAGAAGAAGTGCCACCACTTCTTTTCCGCTTCTTGTATTCCCTACTATAGCTTTAACCACCTTCTCTAAGACCTTAACTTCGCCTCCTTAATACTCAAGAAGAAGTTTTATAGATATTGCGCTAAACGATCTTGCCAGCTCCGCTACAAGTCTATTTATAATCTTAAAGCCTTCTTGTCGCTGCTTAAAAAGAAGCGCTATTACTTCTTTTCCACTCCGCAAATTCCCTACTGCGGCTTTAACCACCTTTTCTATAACTTTAACTTCGCCTCCTTAATGCTCAAGAAGAAGTGCTATTACTTTTTTTCCGCTTCCTGTATTCCCTACTGCGGCTATAACCACCTCCTCTGTGACCTTGACTTCGCCCCCTTGCTGCTTAAGAAGAAGCGCCATTATTTCTTTTTCACTCTGCCAATTCCCTGCTGCAGCTTTGACCACCTTCTCTATAACCTTAACTTTACCTCCTTACTATTTAAGAAGAAGCGCCATCACCTCTTTTCTACTCCGCGCTATGGCTATAACCACTTCTTCTCCTTACTGCTTAAGAAGAAGCGCTATTACTTCTTTTCCACTCTGCGCTGTGGCTATAACTACTTCTTCTCCTCACTGCTTAAGAAGAAGCGCTATTACTTCTTTTCCGCTCTGTAAATTCCTTACTATAGCTTTAACCACCTCCTCTATAACCTTAACTTTATCTCCTTGCTCCTTAAAAAGAAGCGCTATTACTTCTTTTCCGCTCTATGTATTCCCTACTGCGGCTTTAACCACCTCCTCTATAACTTTAATTTCGCCTCCTTAATGCTTAAGAAGAAGTGCCACCACTTCTTTTCCGCTCCCTATATTCCCTGCTGCGGCTTTAACTACCTCCTCTATAACTTTAACTTCGCCTCCTCAATACTTAAGAAGAAGTACCATTACTTCTTTTCCGCTCCCTGTATTCCCTGCTACGGCTTTAACTACTTCCTCTATAACCTTGACTTCGCCTCCTCGTTGTTTAAGAAGAAGCGCTATTACTTCTTTTCCGCTCCCTGTATTCCCTGCTACGGCTTTAATTACCTCCTTTATAACCTTAACCTTGCCTCCTCGCTCCTTAAGAAAAGCGACTACGTTGTTTACGTTATATAATCCTGCAACCCCGCAGAAAAATGTTGTATTGTGTAAGAGTTCTGGCATTATATAATAAGTAAAGTCGGAGAGGCTAAATAAGAATAAAATAGCGTTATAAATAACTTGCTAAGTGGTCTTCGTATAATCTACACACAGAATATCAGTGTCCAGCGCGTCTAAAGATATGCCAAATAGCGCGTATATCATATCCCATTTGTCACTTACTTTACTTCCCCTAAACTTTAACAAGAGAGTGTAAAGATCCCGCTTCTAGCTCCACCAAGAATCTTTCCTTAACAAGCCTAGCATTATATCTAAAACGGCTTGACAATGAGGTTCTGGTTTCGTGCCTATTAGCAACAGAGTAAGGGCAAAGAAGTTTGCCAAGATAGACTTAGTGCCACAATAAACTATAGCCCTTTTCGAGTTAGCGACTTCTTGTAAAATCCACACCCTCTTAAACCAAGGCCGCCCTAAGAGCAACTCTATACCCCTACGCTGTTAGGCCACTAGACCTAAATGCTTACTACCTAAGGTAGGCTGTATTAATGACTAAAGGTCTACCTATCGCTCGTCTAAGGGTTTCCAGTCCTTATATAGATATATAGCACTCTCTTCCTGTAGTTACTTTAGAGAATCTATAAGGACATTCGTCTTGCGTGTCAGTAGGCCTAACCAGAAAATAACCCTATTAGCCTAAGAATATATATTCCCCATTTGTTGAACCTGGTGTCCTCGTTCTCTCTTATTCCCTTAGTTAATGCAAATTGCATCAACCCAAAGTATCCGGTCCGTATCTTGTAAACGGAGATAATAAAGCGCCCGATACAGATTTTTAGTAATGCCGAGACTTCTCCCGTTTATCCTTACGCACTCATATATTTCCCTATCGCCCTATATATATGACAAAGCCTTATAGGGAATTATGCTATCGCCGTAGAGCCAGGCTTAAAAGAGCTCACACTCGATATCGGGCTCTCCGCCTTGAAAAAGTCGTAGCAGCCGAAAAGCCGGCCGCTCAAGATCTATTGGCTCGTACTTGAAAATATCCATCCGTGTCTTATGGAAGAAATAGGCTGGAGATAAGCTGCATATTCTAACACTAAGAACGTGTAGGGTCAGACGGTCGCGAAGGCATCAAAGGCGTAAAAACTCACCAGGGCAAATATCAAAGTCCGATATATAAAAGTGTAGCTTTCTTAAGGAAGAGGGTAACCACTTATATAGAAACCGAAAACATTACTTAAACTATGCACTAAGAAGCTAAGTTCGTAGTTCAGAAACAGAGGCTATAAAGTAAGAAAAAAGCAAATTCATAAATTAGCTTTGGCGTATGGCGTAGCAAAGGTAAATCAGCTATAGATAATACTCTTAGCAGGGCAATTTTCCATATAACGCCTACTCTAATACTCGTGTCTCTTAGGCTTATTTTTTAAAGAGATTCTAAGAGTAAATAAAAACTAACCTACAATACAGGTCTAGCTAATATACATACTTATAATGGTTATCTAATAGTAACCAAAGTGATCTACATAAGATATCGCCACTATAAGCAGGGAGGGTGGCCGACCCGCTCTGGCTACACCCTTGTTTTTATGGCGTTTCCTAGACATTTAGCGCAGTCAAAGCTACGATCCACTTTGTAAAGGAGATAGGACGTTTATACTCAAGCGAACAATAAGCCGATCTTAATAAGCGAATACACTTAAGGATCCCCTCTCCTACCTATACCTCCTAACCGACTACACTGGCGGCGCGAAGAAATTCCGAAGAGAATACGTTAATTAGCCTAAAGAGGTAAAAAGCTAACTAATAAGAGGGCGAGAAGATTTGACGAATAAGAGGGCGAGAAGATTTGATAAATTAGAGCATAAGAAGATTTAATAAGTAAAAGTGTAAGAAAATTTAACAAATAAGAGCGAAGAAGATTTGATAAATAAGAGCGAAGAAGATCTAATAAATAAAAGCAAAAGAAGATTTGACAAATAAGAGCGAAAGAAGATTTAATAAATAAGAGCGAAAGAAAATTTAACAAATAAGAGGGCGAGAAAATTTAACAAATAAAAGGGCGAGACGATTTAATTAATAAGAAGGGCGAGAAGATTTAGCCAATAAAGGGCGAAAAGATTTGACCAATAAGAGGGCAAGACGAGCGCACCCCAATTTTTTCTTGGGCGGTATTTAACTCCTTTTAGAACTGACGTTCCTCCAGGCACCTTTTGGAACTACGTTCCTCTAGGCATCCATAAGCAATTCGCCCGCGTTACAGCCTACCATATAGGCCTTATTGTCATAGGAGTAAACAAGTATATAGGCTCATGTCCTTATGGGAATGGAAGCCATCTACAATCGCAATTTTAAGAAAGCAATAAATACTAATACCACTAGCTACAAGTTCTACAAAACGTATTTGCTGATGCTGTATGTATATAAGCGAATCTACGTATACGAGTTCAAATTCTTAACTAATCCTGCGCCTTTAAAGTCACTCTTAAAATCCTGGTTTAACGTAAGAGCCATTCTTAAATGCTTATATGTAAGTTTCTCTTCCTTGCTTTTAGCCAAGCCGTAACCAGTCCATATGGCGTTCTTAATCTAATACAGTATATATTAGCGCTAGGCTTATAACTTTCGCTTAAACATTGCCTTACCTGTCTTCCATTTAATTTATGGTCCAAAAGCCGCTCCATATCTTTTCTAGAGATATTGGGAGCATCGGCTCGCTCTAAAAAGGTCTTCTATACCTACTCTCTTACTAGTTTCTTCAGCTTGTTATATCTAAGTGTAAGATATATTCTGCTCTATATAGCTGCATTAAATACAGTAATCCTGTTTATTATAAGAAACATAATGCCTTAGGAATACTCTATTTATCATAGGAAGACAGATACTAGGCTATTACGTTAAATATTATTTAAAGTTCTTTTAGTAAGAAAGATATTAGCCTTATCTATAAGAAGAACAGCGTTCTAGTAGTAAACGTTTTCAACTATTAGGGCTAGGTTTTGTTCTAAACGGGCTAGATCTATATTAAGGTCTCCCACACAAGCCTTCTTATAGTTAGACTGGTATATAAATACACTTATAAAAGGGAATAAACTACATAGAGGGGTCTCCTTTAAGATTTGGTAAGCGCTTTAGCTGTCAGTGTCTTTCCCACCCTAGGTGGGCCACTGAAACGGTTAGCCTTTAAAACAGCCAGTGCCTTGCCAGAAAACTTACTGTAGTAAGAAGACTAGGCCTTTCCCCTTCCCTTTAATTATATTATTAAACTTTAATTTCCTAGACCTAGACTAGTAGCTCTTTATAAGTCCTTAAAGCACTATTTTCTTATCCTCCTTAATTGCGAGTAACTTGAATACCAAGGGATTCCATTTAATGTCCTTAATATTAACGACAGCAAATTCACCTATTAGTGCTTGTATTAGTATATATAATTCGCTAGCTCCAGGAAAAGAGTGTATAGAAAGCCTAACCCTATTTTTTATCCGCCAAACTAAAGGCTAGGGCTGTTAGTGGATAGATTAGATATTTATTATCTCCTATCTCCTTAGGAACTAAACCCTAATTCTTTACATCGCCTTGCTAATTAGTCCCTTAATCGTATATACCGATTCCATACACATCTATAACAATTGGCTGCTTGCCATAGTTAGAATTCTAACAATAAAATGCTATTATATCCACTATAATGCGACCGCTTGTAGAAAATCTTAACGGGCCATCTTTGGTCCAAAAAAAGGCGATCCCTTTATATTTACGGTAATTAATGCCTCTTAAAGACATGAACTTCCGGCCATTGCTAATAAGATCCTGCTTTATCTCGGCTTGTCTCTTATAACGCTCCAGCGGAAATACCTTAAGAGACGTAATTTTTATAGTTAAACGGAATTCCAGAATAGAGAGGGTAGTTTTTACCTTGCCAAACGCCTTCCTATTATAGCCAAAATAGTGACAGTCAAGTTCGAAGCTCTTTTCGCTATAAAGTAAGGTTTTAAAGTTACCTAAATCATATATAAGGCATCTTAGTTAATCCGAGCCTTCGCAAATTATAAGGACGTATGTATTTAGTTTAAATAAGGCCTAAAGAAGATTGAAATTAATTTCGCTATAGTCCAGAAGCGGCAGGACACTATTAGTTATAGACGCAAAATAGTCTTTAAGGAATCTTAGTAACCCCTAAAGGTGCTTAGCGCCAATTAAGTCAGGAGAAAGGCTCTCCTAGTATGTTTTTAACTAGGGTGGGAAATTAAACATAAGGTTTATAGGAATCTAGAAGTTAAATTAGAATAAGCTACATCTATAAAAAGGTCCACTTACTATAGGCTTGTCTTCCTGAAGGGAGATAGCTTATACGCCGTTTAGCACCACCTATAAGGCGTCTCTTACTTCTCCTAAATTTATGCCTAGGTACGTGCTGTAGTCTTTCTTGTCCTTATCTAGCTTAAAGTCAGTATCTAAGTTAATATATTTGAAGGCACCTAAGAGACAGACCAAATTTCTTCCAAAGGACACAAATATACTAATTATATATATTACGCTTACTTAACGTATCTGGCGAAGTCTCTATAGTCTTGTACTAGCAGCTTTATTTATCCCAGCTGTAGTAGACGCTATATTAGTGTATTTCCAAGTGTGTTTTAAGGATTTCGTAAGCATACATCTTATTTAACACCTTAACTTTAACCTTGGAACCCCTTACTTCGGGTATCTCTTCAACCCCTAAACTTGTAGGGGAAGGTAGGGGAGGTGGAGGAGGTAGAGGAGGTAAAGGAGGTAGAGAAGGTTGAGTCGCTTAGACTATCTTCAACACAGCCGCAAGTATTTTAATTGTATGCTGCGCTGACTGCTCATAATGCAGATGCGTTCGGCTTGGGCTATTGGGGGGGGTGTTTATGCTATTGCAAGGCAGTAAAGGCGCTGGCGTAATAGGCTTGGATACGACTAGCATTGTTGCTCTATAAAGCTTTGGTAACGTAATACTGATCTAAAGAAAGAGCTAAATGGAAAGAGGAGCTAGATAGTATTGTTTTTTAGGCCAGATCCGCCATTTTCTTATATAATATAAGCTGTGCCATAGGTGTGTCTGCACCTCTTTTCTGGTAATGGGCTACCTTCCCTAATTAATCCTAGTAGGCTTTAGTTAATACACGTTGATATTATCTCCGTTGTGGTGAATAAAGCTATAGTGTACGTGCTTATTGGCTTGCATATGGGATCTCAGCTCTGGCACTAGAGTAAGCTTGAAAAAAAGACATCGCCTAATCTAATCATAGAAGGCATGATTAATGCAAGGCGCCGTTACAAGGAGATGGGTTTAAGTAGTCGCTTTAACTGCTAATAGCCTCCTAACTTAATTTTAGTATTATTCTGGTGGTTTTTTAATAGTTTTCTAATGGTTCTCTAACGGTTCCTAAATGCTAAAGGTAAGGCGGAGTATAATAGATGGCCGTATATATGTATATATAATGCAATTACCGCCTCTCTATGCCTCTGGCTGGATCCCTACTAGAATAGCATTAAATAAGCGGCCGATTTGTCTCCCTAGCACTCTAGTACTTGCTAGCTTAGCTATCCAAACGCCTCTATGCCTGTAATAGCCCGCTAATGAATTTTTTTGTAGGCAATTAGCGTTCTATTCTCGTTTTCTAGGTTGTTTAAAGCCTCCGATTTTAGACCTATGTATACTTTCGCATAAATCTCTTCGCTCTTTAATATTTTTAGTCTTTTAATTTGTCTAAGTTAAGGTTAAGGATACGGTATACGGTTAATTAAAGACAGTTATACGCTTGGCTCTAAGAACACTCCCCTAGCGTTTCTAATATCTATAAAATCGTGTCCCCAGCAATGTGTTCCGTATATAATATATAGAACGATTGCTAGCCTTTATGTGTAAGTTTTTATAGCTTTGTATATTGCAACTAATCTGGCTTCTGACGCTAAAATAGAGTGAAATTAGCGATGACTGGAAGAAGGAATTTAAGAGATAATACGACATTATTCACTCTCATTTTAAAGACCATGGGTTAATAACGGATGATAAAGAAGATAAGGCTCTCCAAAACCTTATTAATTACTGCAACGCTTATAATAATCTGGAGAAAGTTTAATGTTTAAAGGAGATGCTACTTAACCTTAATTGGGGTGAGACCCACTAAGAGATATTTACCGAGAAAATATTGTAGGAAGGATAGGAGACATTAAGATATAGAATTTGGATATACTATAGGCCTTAAAAAGCTCCTAGATGTGACTTAGTAATAGTATAGCGGTGCTTAATAGATTATCCCCCCCGTTACAGCTAAATGCGCAATATAACTTTTGTTCGATTTATTTAAAGGGGCATTATCGCCAGGTATGCTGTGATATTATTACTTTAAATGCTTGTTTTTTATAGCCGGAAAACCCTCCTTTAAAGAGCGACCAAAACCTGCCCCTTACTAATTTAGGCATTCTATTTTAGTGGGCGGAACGCCCAGGTGCCAAGACTGGCCCCCAACTATTAGTGCTAATAGCGGGCCCGACTGACAGAGTAATTATATAAGGGTAAGAGCATTCGCTTAACTTAGTTAGGTAAAGTGACTCCTAAGCGAGGCGGGCCAAAATCTCAGCTGCGTGGTTGGAGGTAAAGCTAGTTTTACAAGCGACTGTATCTAGGAAACTGTTTCTTAAGGAGAGCAAAGCGGTTAATCCTCTTTTTTGCTTATATATGCGTATTTAAATCGCACTTTCCCTTCCAACAAGTGCCTAACTAATAGGCGGAGTCTTACATACCTAGAGTATGGCTTAGTAACCATGCTTAGTTTAGGCAGGCAGCTTTCTATATTATATATACATAAGCTAATGCCCCACCATGCCGCAATCAGGCGGGCGTAAGGCAATCTTACTAGTTATTAGGCAGCACTACCATAATTTTCACTAACACAATATATATATCCCTTTATAGGATAGTACCGAGGGCTAGTAAATCTAGGCGCAGTCATAGACGCAGCTATACACTATCTAGCGAATTCGGAGCATATCGGGGCTACGGAAAATTTGCGACATTTTACATACTTACATCTATAGAGCTCTTATTCTCGCGCGAGATCCAAACTCCTTAAAAATCCTCACCTTCTATATTTTGGATATTCGGCCACATCTTTAACTCCCGCGCTGTGATATCCCTAGGGGCACTTAATTACTTTCGGCTAACTAGGAAGCGTAGAGCGCATTACTAACTAGGATATAGTGTGTACAATTAAGGCATTAAAGTCTTTGATGGATAGTGAACTTATAAAAATATATAAGACAAAGGTAGGTTTCTCTTTATAGTCTAGTTAGAAATAATCGTGTTATAGACTAATTTTTAAGTAGCTAAATTACAATGAGTGCCAAATTAAGTCTAGCCCCTCTACCGAAACTATATATCAGACCTCCCCACCTAAAAACACTGTGGCCGTCGTTATCAATATCTCCAGCGTTGGTGGCTCTCTTAATATCCATCAGAAATCGGATAACAAATAGGGAAATATTTTTATTGGCATGGTTAGGATAGAAGACAGTAAGAATGGTAACAGATTGGTAATATTGTTGTAGGAAGCCGGATGGTACTACTATTCCCTTAAGGCCATTAAAATTAAATATACCGTAAAGAAATAGGCTAATTCTATATTCGCATATAAATACCTTATATAAGACGGTAACGTTGTTTACTAAAGTAGTTGTATATTGCCTTTGAGATAGCTATCGTCATAAATGGGAATAAGTGGTTTTAGTGTAGTTCCATTAACCACACTTTACCCCGGACTTGGTTAGACATAATAATAGCTTAAACGTCTTATAATGTTAGCTAGAAGACCCACCTAGAAAATAAGTCTAAGGCAAATATTAGTTAGCAGCAAATATTTGCCTAATAAGGAATATCTTATATACTTAACTGCTCGCCCTAAAGCTATTGTTCTTTATATCCTTCCTTAGATTTAGTAACGCCTAATAGAGGTATAGGATTGGAGGCCTCTAAATGCTTAGTATAAGGTTGCTTGCGTGTGTCTAGAGAGCTTAGCTTTGGCACGGCTAACTAATCCAATTTTATAGGCTGTGGCAGTGGAGTATCCGCGGTCTGTTAAGACGCCCGTATAGCAATAGCTGTTTAGTTTTCTGTAGTACTGTGCATACTTAATAGGACTAGTTTGGTTAGCTATTAGGTATTATTAAAGTGGGACTTTTTAACCTTTTGCGGTATATTCCTCTGCCAATATTTAAAGAATTAGGGATTTTAAGGCTTTTTTATTTTCCTTAATCTCTAAAGGGAGGCGGAGTCTATTATGCTCCCTTATACTTGCAATAGTTAATTACCCGAGCCTAACAGCACTAATTATTACCATTTGAGGACTATAGTTATTATTAATCCTCCTTAGGAAATACCGGTAGCTCTCTTACCTCTTGCCTGTTTTTAAGCTAGGAGGCTCTGCTAGCTTTATAAGTATATTAAAGGCTTCTTGGATACGTTTACGCTTATAAGGCTTTATGCCTTCTTAGAGTTTAATCGTCTTGGCGGTTGTAAGGAGTTTAGTTATAGCGCTATTAATTAGTAATAGTTGGTGCTAATTTCGTTGCGATGCCTGGATTAATGCTATAGTATTAGGTTTGTTAAGGAGAGAAGGAGGTTATCCTAAAAAGATTCTAAGTTAGATAGTAGAGGAGGGATTTAAGTGGAGGATTTAAGGGAGGATTTAAGTGGAAATTAGTTAGAAATTAGTTAAAATTCTCTTAAGCTAAGAGGTACATTTTATTGGTCCTTTAGTGGGGCTTACAGCAGTCGTTTTTTGGCGCACTAGTGACGTGGGATAAGCAAAAGGTAGGATATAAAGTAATCTATGCAAGCCGCTAGGGGGGATAAGCCGGGATACCAAAGTGTTCTTGATTAGAGCGGCATTAAGACTATAGAAACATAGTATAACGTAACTAGCTAAGCAAGAATGTGGCTTACACGGGGCGGTAATTAGAGTTTTACTACTATATATTATATGGAGCTTGTAAAGAATTTAAATCTATTAGACTAGAAATTATAAGATGCTCCTACCAAATACGCTAAGGATGAAAATACTAAACTAAAAATAGACCTTTAAGCTAAAAAGAGCACCACTATTTAAGAACGAGGATATCCTAAACTATTACCTCCGTCCCTTGCATACGGCAGCTCTGCCCTTTACTTTTATAGAGTGCACCTGCAGTAATCCAACCTTAGCATGCCGGACGCGTCTTTAGTAAGACTTAAGGGCATCTTTAGAATTCAAAAGCCCGCCCTTATAAACCTAGGTGGGCTTCCAAGCCACCTTATATTCGCGCCCTAACTTAGTTATTCTTTCCCCTAGAATATTATTAATCTCCTATTTATTACCCAAGTTCATTTCATTGATTTTGTCTTTTTTAGCCCGGGTATGGCGCTTTATAGTAGGCTCTGGGTTTAAAACGTCGCTCTAATTATTAGCAACGCCATCGCTGTTACTATCCTTATCCTTATTATAAATATAACTGCTAGCCTTATCATGCGGTGGTTTAATGCTATAGAGAAGGGTAGACTCCTAAAGCAAAGGGCTAGTGGGCTGTAGAGTGGATACCACTTACTAGTTAACTTGCGGGCATTAAAAGTTAAGGTTAAGGACAGGGATAGAAGAACTAGAAGGCAAGTCTTTGCAAGAGGTGGGTAGCCTTTATTACTTCTAGGGATGTAGACTATTACTACCCTTACCGCCCTTACCACCCCCACTACTATCTTTAGCAGAGTTGTTGGAATTATAATTAATAACGCCGTCCCGCTTAAGCTAATCAAGCTTCTACTTCCTTAGTATTAAGAATAATTTGCCTCCCGTGCTTTCTTTCTTATAATTGCCCTCCTTTCCAATAAGTGGATTGTCTATGTGTCATAGTTATTAGGTTATAGTAATAATATTTTTAATATCCATAACTTACCAATATTATCCGTATTATTGGCTATTAAGTGTTAGTTAGTTACTATATAGGTCTCTAACTTCTATATAGCCTGGGGGATAGCCGTAATATTAATTCCCTTAGCTAGGCTATCTATTTCATTAACGTCTTCTGCCGTGGGATTAAGATGGTTATATATAGATGCGCTAAAGAGATCTTCCAGCTCCTCTAAAGAAGGTAGCTCCTTATCCTTGCTATCCTTATTGCTATGGTCATTTCTGTTACCTAATAATTGTTAAGCAAGGCCGTTATATAGGGGGGAAGTGCATACCTAACTTATAAGATGCTAGTTAATCGCCGGCTTTATTAGCTTTATTGCTAGTGTTGCTAGCTCTATTGCCTTTAGCTTTAGGTTCCAAGTCTAGGTTGGCTGTATTATCTTTAATAAATATTAGATTCGCTACTAGCCATTAGATATATTTATAGTTATTAGAAAAAGAGGAAGGGAATAATTACTAAATTACCTTAATTACTTCCTCTAGCGTCTTAGCTGTTACTTTTATTTTTATAAATATCTTTATACTTATTAAAAGCTTCAGGATCTACGGGTGCCTTATTAGGTGGATTATTTAAAAAAGGCAATATGGAATAACTTGCCTAAGCGCAACCAGCCTAAATATTTTATAGGATTATCTCTTAGAGGGAAGCAAGGTACTCTCCCCTTTTTTATCCTTCTCTTTTTAGGTATATTGCTTATATTTACCTTAGAAGCTATAATCGCATAATACTAAGAAGCCTTTGGTTTTTTAGGGGGTGTAGTATAGAAATTAATATTATTAAGTAAAATTTCTAAATGAAAACGAAGGGGTTAAAAAGATGCCACAGTTACTGCCGCTATTATTATTAGAGTTATTATTGCCTTATACCTTTCCAATAGCTTTAAAGGATAGGTCACGCTAGGCTTTTAAGTCTAAGCTAGTCCCCTTTTTGCTACTAGCTTATATCCGTAGTATCTACACCAAAATAACCCTATTAGCTTAATAGCGAATTAAAACGTATAATCTACGCTCTGTTAGCAATTACCGTTTGCAACATATAAAGGTTTATACGGGCTTAAACTCTATTACAAGATCAACGCCTATTAGGAAACTACAATTAAGACCTAACTAACTAAGCTGGCACATTTAGCCTTTAATAGGGGCATCGCACCAAGCCTCCTTATTAAGGAGGTTGGTGGCGAAGTGCCTCCTCTACTCTTATTCCTTAGAGTTAGGGCTAGCGCTAATATATCTGTTTTTTAACCCAATTATACTGGCAAACTGGATCTTCCATACTAGATTCTCTGCGAGACTATAGTTCCTGGGGTTAGACAGGTAGGGGGCATGCCATGATTTTATTATAAGTATTAAAAGACACTCTAAGTAATAAGGGCATCCTTAGATCTCTCCCTGGGATCCTTAGTTATAATATAGAGCTTGCAGCCGCTCCTTAACCTCCTAAATATGCGCAAAAGCCTCGCTTTTACCCTTTCCCACAACCAGATGTCACAAACGACATAAGGGGGTAGATAGCGCGAGTAGATTAGGCAATTACACCTATATCTATCTCACTGCGCCCTTTTAGCTAATGCAGCCACCGCATAAAGTCCGTCTCTGTTAGGAGATTAAATGCGTAAATTTTCCTCTAGTATTTATTAGCTAAGAGTAAGATTATAACACCAACTCTACTAGACACCAGGCTGTACTACTAGATAGACTATTTACCTCTAGATTCCGCCTTATAAGTCTTAGGTCTATATAAGGAATGTTTCCATATAACCTATGCCTCCTTAGCTAAATAGGGGACTAAATTAGACTAAAGCCCGGTGGCTTATCTAATTGCAATTTAATCCTCTAATTATTAGGCAAAAGTAAGATCTAAGTCTAGGTAGAGAAGGCATTAAGGAGGGCAAAGGCTTCTAGTTTCTGGCGGCGCAGCTTTAACCAAGCTAAGTAATTAGTATTAACCTATAGTTGTTTCACTAAGGACCTACTTTAGCATCCAGCTTTGCCTTTACTATAATGCTGTAATGTAACACTGCCTAACGTGTCCGCAGCTTATAGTAGCTATAACCCGTATAATCCATGGCTAGGCGGTTCTTAGCACAGTCCTATAGCTATTTATAGCTGTGCCGACAGGGATTAAGTTACAAATTCTATAACTTAAGGTACTTAGGGCCAATAGCATACAGCCCATTTTAGGGAGAGGATATCCGTATAATTAAGCAGGGTCGCCAGCTAAAATAAAATAAGACGTAAGGTGACTAGGAGCCGTCCAGTAATATAAAGGAGCTTACAGCGGCAAGGGACCAGGCGCTATTACTCTAGGAAAAACTCTCCTAGAAAAATAAAGCAGGCAGCATTGCTAATATGGTAATTCCTACAGATCCCGTTAATTGGCAGCTATAGGTAGTAGCTCCCTAGAGGCGAAGAAATGACCTAAATAGGAGGGGGGAAAGCTTTAAATATCATAAATGCCTACACGCGTAAGTGGGATAAGTCTCTTAAGGTTAGGCTGCGGAAGGATAAATAGCTATTACTACTCCAGCGGCAAGAATAGAAAGAGCCGTTTCATCTATTACCATAAAGAGAGCATGAGGGAGGAAGTCGTTAGAGAGCCTAAAAGGCGCTGCGCTACTATTAGTCCAAGACACAGAAATTAAGGGAAGTGGCAGGGCTTGCATATGCGCGGACGCCAATGGGGGAGTAAAATGGCTTAGGGGCGGAGCGAGGAAGCTTGGCTAGGGCGATGATATCCAATAAGGGGGGTGCGCGGCATTAGGGAGGAAAGAGAAGATAGAGGAGGGAGAGTAAAACGGCAAGTGGAGGACGCTTTTATGTGAAGAGGTCGAAGCACGGGCTAGGATAAAGCGGCGGGCCAGCAAGCGAGGGCGCGTTGCCCGCAAAGGAAACCTCTATTTCCTGATACAGTCCCACTCTCACAGATATACCTAGTTATATATTATACTTTAAAGAAGGCCACTGGGGGGAATATAAGATCCGTAAATAAGCTTTTTAGTAGTATAGGAATAAAAAACACTAGTGTCTCTAATTAACTGATATCGCGTTCGCTTAAGGTAGTTAAAATTATTATATATAATATAGATATTATTAAGAGCGGACATTAATTGGAGGTAAGTCTTTAATAATATTAGCGCCAGTATATCCGCCGTTAGTATTATAACCTTCCTTAGAGCGTTTAGCCAATTCTATCTTTTAGCAGTTAAGCGTCTTATATCTATTAATAAGCCCTAGTCTATAAAGCAGTAATAGAACCTAATGCTTTATACCTATACCTTAAAGATAAAGACTAAGAAGCTAAGTAAAATAGTTAGTGGAGCTTTAAGCGCGGCCTAACAAAAGGATAGATATAAGAAGAATAACCCGCCCTAGATGCGGATTTTATAATTTATTAGTTTTTAACTATGCCAATAATCCTTTTATTAGTTAGTAGAGTAGAGGGGTATATTAGCTAATTGCCTTATAGCCCTCCAATAGTTAAATATCTTTAAACTCTAGATCTAACTTCTATAGGCTAAAGATAACCGTCTTCTGCTAAAGATTATAAAGCTCTTTATAAAGGATATCTATAACCACATTAATTAGTTCTAAATAGATATTCGCAGTCTCTATAATCATATTATAGATTTCTTTATCCCCTAAAAGGGTAGTAATAAGCTCCTTTACCTTCTTCTTTTTTATCTTCTTCTTTCTTTATATATTGTCTTTTTTTATAGTATTAAGTTATAGCTACGCTAAAGAAAGATTACTAAAGGACTATTACTAGTCCCGTAAATGCTCTAAAATAACCTTAATTTTCTCTTCCTTTATTACCTAGCGTAATATCCGCTTAGCGGATACTCTAATTAGTGTTTAGATAGGCGTCCGCCAGTTAACTAATGTTATATTTATAGTAGGGGTAGGCAATTTAATTATTAATATATTACCTATTTAGTGGCGCTTTCTGCTTAATATCGCGGAGGCTAATAGGGTAGAAATATTAATTAATTATAGAGCTGCTTCTGCGGATTAATTTAACAGTATTTCTAAGATAATAGCTGCTATAGGGGTGTAGATTAATTTTGTTAAAGAAGGTAACTACTCTATATATAAAATAAGTTACGTTACTTAAGAAACGCTAGAAAAGTCTCTTAGACCAATAGTATATGCACAGTTACATTTATATGGCTGAATCCGCGGCTAAGTTATAATTACGCAGGCAAGGGGGCCCGTGCGTTTAGTAACTGTAGAGATTGCCCTATATCCATAGTTGAATTTTAATCGCCAGTGACGCCGCTTTTTTAATACCCGTTAAGCCCTATGCGTAGAGCCTGTTGAGTGCTTTCTGCTCGCACTAAAATGGCAAGAATCGGCCGTGGGTTAATGGAGTTATTTGCGTTTTAAGTTGCGCGTCGCCATTATAAAGCACCCTAAAGCACCCCATTAAACTTATATCGCACTAAAATAAGCCCCTAGGGGGCTATAGACAAAGGCTTTAATAGAACTTATTAGAATTTAAATATAGATAATATATATAACTATTTTAAAGCTTTTCTACCTGCTTAAAGCTGTTTATAAAGCTAATTTAGTAAGCACTGCATCTACTCCTGCTATAGATTAACCTGCTATATAGCCGCCTCCTCGCTAACCTTCTAGGCCTGCGTAACCTGCTTAATCTCCTTAATAACCTTAAGCTGTAAGGAGTACTATTAAACCTCCTTCTACTAGCTAGCCCGCCATTTACTACCCTATTTAGAATCTAGCGCTGCTATAAAAGGATTACCCCTTAGCCCTTTAGTCTACTTACGCCAAAGGGCCCATATAGAGTTCACTATATAGCTTATATAGTATATAGGAGGAGACCCGGACCTGGGCTCTAGCTGGGACTATAGCTCTAGCTATAGCGGTAGCAGTAGTAGCTATAGCGGCGGTAGCGGCGAAGCTATATAGGAAGGAGAGCCTATAGCGCTTACCTAAGTGGATGTATATCTACTAGATTCCATAATAGATAGAGCTAAAAGGGCCACTTCTATAGGCGGACACGGGGGGTTAGTAAACTAGTATACTACTACCATAGCCAAAGGGGGTTCTAGTTAAAATATAAGGCCTTTAGATATTAGTAGTTAAAGCTATAAAGACTAGGCTCCCTAGGACTTATCTAAACAGTTTAATAAGCCCTTAACCTCACTAGCTATCTACTTATTTTTAGTATATAGAGCCTTTAATTAGTTAGTAAGGAGCAGTATAGCCTAGTAGAGAATTAATAGCTAGTTTAGGCTCCCCTCTTCCTATAGGTAGGGCTCTAGCTCCTATACAAAGGCCTTATATACCTTATGCTAAAAAATAGGGTAGCTCTTGTTACGGACAGCTTAAGTACAATGTTATAGCTACTTGGAGAAGAGTTGGCAGAAGCTAGTTGGTTGATATAAGCATGGTCTAGGATGGAGCCGGTGGAACCATGTAATAAAGAATGGTAACCGAGTTATATAACCTGCACGTAGCGAACGTAGCGAGCGTACTTACGTATACTATGTACACTACGTACCTTATATAGCGAAGGGATTTCTTAGGCATACAATTGTATATTTAAAGGACCACAGTCCCTACCCAGATAGTTCTCTCTTTATAGTGAATCTTAGAATATAATTAGAGTTAGTCTATTAGGCAACCACTCTACCAGTTGTTATTACGTTATTAACTTATTGTTTATACCTATATACCCAGCCTATTAACGAACCTACCGTAGTTCTTGCTACAAGGTTCTGTTATATATTCACTACCAAGGTTACGGTATTAAAACAAAGAGGAGTTAAGCAATATGCCACTAAAAGCACCAGTCACGACGCTATTAACGGCAGCTATGACCTTAGGATTAGAAGGAGATACCAGTATAATAGATATGGACTCACAGTTAATCACAAGAGGTTAATTATAAGAAATAGTTAATTGCTTATTAGACAATAATAGGATACTTAAAGAACGCATTAATGGAATTAGAGTAGCAAAGGTTAAGTTACCTTTAATTAAACAATTCTTAGGAGAGAGGTTAAAGCTTAAGGGATTTCTTATATAGATGCACTTTAAGGTTATATAAAAAGGAGTAAAGTTAGCAACATCTATAGATTAAATGGCGTATATAGGATTGTTCTTAACAGGACGAGCACTTAAGTGGTTTAAACCGTATCTTACTAAAATATAGATAAACGGTATGACAACTACTAACTAAGATGTACGGTATATGTTTAACAGTTAGAACGGGTTTGTGGAATAGTTAATATAAATATTTAGAGACCCTAAAGTAACTACTATAGTGGAATATAAGCTTTAAAACCTAGCACAACACACTTCAGCAATAGAGTATACTATATAGTTTTAAACGCTTGCTATATAGGTTAAATGGAATAATAAGGCGCTTATAGCACAGTATAAATAGGAACTTAAGGCTAAAGTCTAGGACGCAATTATTCTAATAAAAGATGCGGACACCCTAAGGGAATTGATTAATTAAGTAATTAAGATTAATAATAGGATCTACTAAAGGGAGTAGACTAAGAAGGGTTAGGATAGAGTTCTATAGTTATATAAGGCGTAAAGCACGCAACAATAGATATAGAGTTAAAAACCATAGAATAGCGCAGAGCTAATAAACCTAAGTGGTACCAAAGAATCTAAAAAATAAATAAAAAAAACTATAGAAACCTAAAGGTTAAGGATTAAGTAATTATAGAACCAAGGAGCAGAGGCTAAACCAGGGATCTTAGCAGTAGAAGATATTTAGGCAGACTCTATAATAAAAACAGTGGTTTAAATTAAGAGCTTGCATAAATTGCGGAAAATAGGGTTGTTTCGCCAGAGACTATAGAGGTAGTTAGAGCAACTACGCGGTAAAGGGCACTAGGTCGTTAGAGTACAATAATGCGGATATAGGGATATTGCGCGGGACTAAGGAGTGTTTAATTAAATACTTTACGTTTTATTATAATAACGTATACCAAATTTATAAGGACGCTAAGTATGGCGCAAGCTATTAGCCGAAAGAGCCAGAGTTAAGAGGACTTAAAGAAACTAGAGAGTTAGATAAAGAACAAAATTAACTCTATAAGCTAGATTAAGATATTACAGCAACATACAGACAAAGATTAGCAACAATAATAATAGAGTTAAAGTACTTATTAATTAATAGCAACAAGGAAGAAAAAAAGGCTAACTAGGAGTACTTAAACCTTAATAACGCAATAGAAGTAGAGACTAAAACCACCATAGAACGCGGATTAGTAATGGGCATTATAACACCGTTAGATACGACATCTATTACTTTATAAGACGGAAGGAGCAATATCTAAAGATAATTAAGTAAGTAGACAACTGCTAGTACTAGCTTACCACTTATAAAAAGCAAAAGGCCATAGGCTTAAGATTCTCACAAAGAGATATAAGACGCTTAAGACAAGATAAGACACACCTAAGATTTATAAAGTGTAATAAAAAAGGCTTAAGCACCCATAACGGACGAAAACTAATAGGAAAGAGTAATAGCTTAGTTTAAAGATAAACGAATGAGTATAGGACGCAAGTTTAAGAAATACAAGTTCGGAGAATAAATAAAAACGTTAGTTCTAGGCAAACGCAGTGTTTAGTTTAAAGATTAAAAAGTTAATACCAAGATTAAGAAGCAAGATAACTTTAAGGATCTAGCTATAAGACGCAGAAAGTAAGAAACTATGGATAAGTTTAGAGTAAAAATTATCGCATAGCAAGAGCAAAAGCTAGATAAGAGATTAGCTATGCCAGGTTGTATAAAGGACAGAGCACCTATATAAAGAGTTACTAATAGGCCTAAGGCAGGGACGCCTAAAGCAAAATAGTTAAATAAACTGGAATAAGAAGAGGATCTAGGGATTCCAACTAGGTTTAAAGAAAGACACACTAAAGGATGTTACAATGCAGTAATAATAAGGTACTTTCTAATAGATAGACCATATATACTAAACTAGTTGTATGGAAAGTGGTATAGGTAATGACATAATAATAAATAAGCAGATTTCTATATGTAGCTAGACAAAAAAGTTGTCTAAGACTAATCCATTATAGAGAAACGTATAAGTTATGTCAAAGAAGTATTAATTATAATATTAAGGAACCTAGAAGAAGAATCTAGGGATTAAAGAAGTAAGTAATAAATCTTAATACCCGCAGAAGAAATACCAGCAGTTAGGTTAATATAGTATAGGTTTAAACTTAAAAGTAAAGATAAGCTAAGAGTTAACCTAAAGCACCTAGCGTATTATACTGTCACGGAGTAAGTATAAGCGACGATAATATATAGCAAATTAGATATTATTAAGCTACGTACATAAACTATATAATGAAGTCAAGACGTTGCGTAAGGAGAGAAGGTAAGGAAATGGGAAGAAAGGGTATATATCATTAGTTTAGTTACTTAGTCAACATATACACAGAGTAGAATAGGATTTGAGGAGCGGTCCTGGCAGAACTTGGCAGAATTTAGTGGGCTTTGGCGGAATATAGTAGAATTTGGTGGATTCTGGCGGAATATAGCGGAATATGGTAAATTTTAGCGGAATATAACAGATTGCCATCTCGCGGTCGGTCTCTTCTTACTACGTCAGTGGAAATAGGTAGATGTGTATAAGGTATTACAGAGGTGTCCCATAACAGTACCCCCCCTTTAAACTCGAGCTTCTGTAAGATAGGGCTGTAGTAGTTCTAGGTAAAGTTCGTAAAAGTCTTCTACGGCTTGTATAAGTCCTATAGAGTCAATGGGTTCCTATATGGGCTTATTAAAACCTCTCCATTTCGTGAGATATATATATTAGCGTTTTCGTTTATTGTACTTAATATCGTTAATTCTTTCAACGAAGTACTTATCCTTACTATCCACCTTAACTGGTAGGGGAGGGTCCAAGATCTGTTTAGGCAGGGCATCCAATACAGGGGTAGTAGGGTAGAGGACTAACGTATAGAATACAGGATAGATTTTGACCGTATTAGGGAGCTTTAGTTAGTAGGTATAAGGAAAGACAACTTTCTTAACTTTATAAGGGCCGGCGTTCTTCTAATTAAATTTCTTAGTAGGTTGTTTTATGTTTAGATTTCTTATATCTAACTAGACAAAGTTACTAATTTAGTAGGCTAGTACTAGGGTTTAGTTCTTATTTGCTACAGCTTTATAGACAGATTGGGCCTATGTTATTTTATTAGTAAGGAACTCTTATAGTTCTTCTATCTTCTTTATAAATTCATTTGCTTCTACAACCCATAAGGCTTAATAGGCTGGGTAAGGAACGTTACTAAAGGGTTTAAAACCTATTCGCGGATGCTAGCCGTAGTTGGCTAGGAATGGGGAGACCTTTATAGTTTCTAAGACGGAGTTATTTGCAGTAAACTTAGCAAATATAAGCCAGTCTATCCAGTCGTCCTGTAAATATGACGTGTATATCCAGATATACTGTTCTATAATAGCATTTACATATTCCATTTAACCGTCCGTTTTTAGGTGGTATGCTGTAGACAATAGTGCTTTAATGCGGAGTTAGGTAGTTAGTTTTTTCTAGAATATAGAGACAAACTATCTGCCTTTATTAGAGATAATCGTTTTAGGAAGTCTATAGAGTTTCTATATGTGGTCCAGGAACAGTTGGGTAATGACAGGTACTAACATATTAGGGCAGGCAATTAAGTATTTTATCTTAAATAGTTAGTCTATAACTACCATAATATTTATACAGCCTTTACTTTTAGGGAGATTAACAATAAAGTTAATTAAGATATCTTTCCATCTTTGGTCTGGAATAGGTAGTGGCTTTAGAAAGCTGTTGTATATCTTATGTAAAGCTTTAGCTTGTTAGCAGGTATAGCAGCTAGCGACATATCTTCATATTATATTATACATGTTCAGCCAGTAGTACTTTTATTAGAGTAGTTCTAGGGTTTTTCCTTGGCCTAGGTAACCGGCTACTAGTAGATTATATGCATATTTAAGGAGCTTAAGCTTAAGTTTATTATGGTTAAGTATAACTAGACGGTTCTAGTAGTACAAGCAGCCTCTATAGGCTTTATATTTACTTAGAGAAATCCTTTTAGAGCGTCTAACGCTGTTTTAAATTAGCTTAAGCGTCTCTTGGATAAACTTATTGTTTAGGTATTTATTGGCTATAATCTGTTTAATAGTTTAATTAGTTATTTTAAGGACGTATACTAAGAGATCTTTAGTAGGGGGTTTAAATAGTTTAGGGTAGAGTAGAGTCTAATTATAGTAGGAGCGCGCTTCTTCTTAAGCTAGTGTATCTTATAAACATCAGGTTAGGGCATTAGGCTTCTAGCCTTAAACGCCTAGGCGATATATAATAGAGAATCAAAAATAGGATAGATATTCTAACCAGCGGGCCTATTAGTGGCTTAACTATTTTGTGGTTATAAAGTATTGTAGGTTCTTATAGTTGCTAAAAACCTTAATTAGGAATCCAAAGCCTTCTAGTTCGGGTCGCCATTATTTAAAACATCTAATAATAGCTAATAGTTCCTTATTATAGATCTTGTAATTATATTTAGCTAGACTTAGTCGTTTTAAAAAGTATACTATAGGGTATAATACTCCTTCCTTATTATATTAAGACAGGATGCTTCTAGTAATATAGTTGGATAAGTCAGCTTCTATAACACTTATTCGGTTTGGGTTAAAGTGTTAGAGTATAGGTGCAGTAGTAAACATAACTTTTAGGTAAGTAAAAGCTTTTTTGCATTCCTTATTAAAGATAAAGGCTTTATCCTTTTATATTAAGGCTATAAGGGGTAAAACCAAGGCGGAGAAGTTATTAATAAACTATTAGTAGAAATTGGCGAATCCTATAAAGGCCCTTACGTCCTTAATGTTCTTAGGTTCTTACTAGTTCATAATCACTTTAACTTTCTTAGGGTCCATTTATATGCCGTCTATAGAAATAACAAGTCTAAGGTATAGAACTTCCGTTTTATAGAACTCGCATTTATCTACATCTAACTATAGGCCAGCTCCGCGCAAGGCTTACAGGACCAGTTTAACATATTTTTAGTATTCGGCTAGATTATTACTATATATTAAGATATCGTTAATATAAGCAGTACAAAAGACGTCCAGGTATAGGTGCAGTGTATTATTTATAAAGTGTTAAAAAGAACTTAAGGCGTTTGTGAGGCTAAATGGCATTACTAAGTACTTAAATAATCCATATTAAGTACAAAATGCAGTAAGCCATTTGTCTCCTTTTGCGATACGGAGGCGGTTAAATGCGTAGATAATATTAAGCTTTGTATAGAAGCAAGCCTTACTTAATTGGTTTAGTGTCTCTTAAATTAACAGGATTGGGTATCAGTTCTTAACAGTAACAGCGTTAAGAGCTTAGTAGTCTATATAGAAGCGTAGACCACCGCCAGGTTTTTTAATAAAGATTACTAGCGCGGCTATAGATAAAGAGCTTGCTCTAATAAATCCTTTATCTAGATATTTATCTAAGTACTTCCGTAGTACCTAAAGTTTGTTTTAGGATATCCTATATAGGGGTCCAAATCTAGGATATTTTCCTTCTTTAATTACAATCTTATAATTATATAGGCGGCGTTCTAGTAGCTTATTAGCTTTCTTTCATAAAAATATATCTAGGTATTTATAGTACTCTACTAGTGCCTTTATGGCGGGGTCAGTGTGCTTCTTTAGTACTAAGGCCTTCTTAATATTGGCCATTATAACAGCGAAGATTATATATTCTGGTTTCCTAGCGAGTTGTGCAAGCGGAGTAGCTCTAATTATATGGATATCTAAGGCATCAAGCGGGCTTAGATTATCCTTAGTTTCTTATACGGTTTCCTATTTAGTTTTAGGTTTAGTATCAGATACGGAGTTAGTATTAAATTCAGGTTTAGGCTCTTTAAGTATCTTTTTTATAGTAGAATACTAGTTCTTTTAGTACTTTCATATATTAAGCTTCTGCTTGGTTTAGGGCGGTACAGTAGTTAGGGTTAGTTTGTGTGATTTAGTGTGATTTCTAGGTCCTTGGTAGACGTCGGTGGAAATCTTATATTTATAGAATTTGGTGGAATTTTCAGGTTTTGGTTTAGGGTCTAAGCTATAAGTTATAAGGCACTTCTACTTACAACAGGAGGCGGTAAATAGAAGCTTAAGGTTGTCCTAGTTAATAGTTACCTTATATAGCTTTATCTAGGATTGTCTAAGGATTACTAGGTAACCTAGGGTGGTAATAAAGAGCTTAATTAATTCTTTATAGTTTAGGTATCGGAGTCTTAGGGCCGCTATATAAGTAATACGGCCTAAGATAGTGCATTTGCCATTAAATCCAAATACATTAATATACTGGTTGAGGGGTATTAGGGTAAACCTATTGTCTTACATAAAGATCTTATTAATAAATCCTATACCGCTAGCTCCTGTATTAATTAGAACTTAAATATTAACCTATTAACCTTTCTACCAAAGACAGCAGTTAACGGTTATACTATAATCCTAAGAGTTAGGGTTTACGATATCTAATACATTTAACAAGATCCTATAATATAGCTATCCTAGAGAGCGACTTAACTCTAGGATACACCTTTTAGTGGCAAGTAGAAAGGGGTTCCTATAGAACATTAGTTATAACTTTGTCCTTATAAGTGGTGCTTACTAGATATAGGGCTGGAACTAGGTAAAGATTAGGGACGGTAACTAGAGGATTAGTGTGGTAAACGGCTGCTAGTATTAACCGTTTATAAATTCTTTTAGAAAGGGACGGAGCAGTAGCTAGAGATATAAGCGTCGCTTCCGCACTTAAAATAGAGGCCGTGTTTAATGCGTTACTCTTATTTAGTAGATCCTTTTAGGGCATAGAAAAGGGTTTTAGTGTTAATATCTATAGCGTCTAAGTCCTTGTGGGTCTTAGGCGGCTAGGGGGTAGAGTATTAAGGTATATATTTTAGGGCGAGGCGTAGTAAGTCATTATACAGGCTATTAATAACATTAGCGTAGGCGGTAATAGTACCTAGCGGTTTAACTCCTATAAGAGATGCTTTTAATTTGGGGTTTAGAGACTCTACTAGGCGATTAATTAAGGCGGGTTCATTCTATTTAGTCTCTTTAGCGTAGCGGTGGAATTTAGTAAAGTATAATAGGAAGTTCTTAGAGCCCTATATTATCTTATTCAGTTTCCTTTATAACGTGGCAACTTAGTTAGGGTCGCTATAAGATACTTTTAGTATAGTAACTAGTTCCTCTACTATATTTAGTTAAAACGGGTATATAGTATCTACGGCATCTCCTTTTAGGCGGCTTATAGCGTAACAAAGCTAACTGTTAGGGGTAGGGTAGCGGTCAATATTGCCACTTAACTTGTTCTAAAGTTAGTTAAGGAAAGAGCGTAGCTTACTCCTCTTACTAGAATAGGTGGGAGGATTAGGGAGACATTTAGATAACTTTTTTTTAGGGGTATTAACTGGCAAATTTGGGGTTAAGGAGTTAGTTTTAGATACATTCTTCTTATCCGGTGTTTATAGGTTAATAATAGTAGGGACAGGTAGGGGCGACGGTGTAGCAGGTAGTGGGTTATAATAAATCTCTTTAACTTCCTTTCTTAGGGATTGGATTGTCTTGTAATATTAAGTTTCTTATTAGGCAAGAGCGTCCGTAAAATCCTCTTAGAGACTTCTTATTTATTTGGTAAATAGGGTGCGTAGGTTGTTTATCCCTTAACACAGCAATTTGGGTCCTTAGGTTATCGATAAGAATCAACCAATTGGAAAAGCTGGGTTAATATAAATATCCAATTAAATCCAGTCGTCAATATAAGCGAACTTGGCAAAGGACCCTGCTGTATCAAGGGATAAACAAGGGGGTTTCTGGGTTGTTCTATATGTTAGTTAGGGCAGGACGGAGTATATAGTTTAATGTAATATAGTATTACGGAGTAAGTATAAGCGACGATAATATATAGCAAAGTAGATATTATTAAGCTACGTATATAAACTGTATAATAAAGTTAAGACATTATATAAGGAGAGAAGGTAAGGAAATGGGAAGAAAGGGTATATATTATTATTATTATTTATTGCTTAACGTCCGATTTGGATCCCTGTTGGGCCCACGCGGACTACTCCTTATATATATATAGGGAGAAAACTCTATTTAAGAAAACCCCGTGATCCGTCTTCCTGCCTTTTGGGGCTCGCTTATAAGTTGCCTACGAGTTACCAGTAGTGCTCTACTACCTTACTTTTTAACCTCCTTGGGAACCACTGCTGCCGTAATAAACCTATGGACGCGCTAGTATTATATACTGTACTCTACTCCTGTAGAGTTATTAGGGGGCGCCTATTACTTACCCCTTTGCCTTTTATTGCTATTTCCTTTATAACCCGGAACTGGTCTAGCATATTTTGGCCAATGAGCTACTGGGTAGCCGCCTTAAGGCCTTTCTGTGTTAAGAGCAGTGTATTATAGTTTTCTATACTAGCTGCTAAGAGCATTGCTTCTTAGTTGGTATATAAGGGGCATAATAGTATTATATATTTTAGTGTCTATCTTAGCTAGCCATATTTGCACCTTGGGCTACCTATTAGGATACCCACCTAGTAAAGCCAATCTTTTAGTCCTATTATTCCTATCCTTAAGAGTGTTGCCATTATATTTTCTGCCTTTGTTAGGCCCTTTTAGAGCCCTTAGGTATTTACCCCCTATAGTGTTACCTATGCTATAGCTTGGGTTCCCCTTACCTAAGTCTGCCTCTATACCTTTAACTCCTATTTATCTCTCCAGCGTTGGTCCAACTAGTATTATATTGTAGTAGATGGTTTTCTAGTACTCTTTTATACTCTACTTTGGCTCCTTTCTCTCCCTTACTATTATCTTTGCTGGCCTCTTACGCGTCTCCTTTTTTCCTCTATATAGACCTGGGCCCTAGCGCCGCACTATTCTTCTTCTGCTTTCTTTACCTATTTTCCTAATATATCTTCCCTACTTTGGGGTTATTGGTTCCTTCTCCTATAGGGCACCCTAGGGTCCCTCTATAGTTTATTTAGGCGTGTCTTGATATACTTTATAACGTTAGAGTTGCGTTTCTTTTACACCCTTTGCATTGCATCGGCTTCAATATATAGTTATAGGGGGGAAATATTGGCTTCCTTCTTAAGCAGTGCTGTGGCCGTTCGCTTATACCTACCTGTTATACTCCTAAGGCAGGCTATTTGGACCTTTTAGAGTGGTTTAAGGAGTGATTTAGGGGGGCCTTTCTTAGTTTCTCTAGTGGCCCAAATGCTAGATCTATACGTTATAGTTGGCCAGATAACTACTATATATAGTAGGCGTAACCTCTGGAAGCATGGACCCTATATAGAATTAACGATCCTGGATATAGCAATATACTATGCTTGGCCCTTACAGGCCGCTTATGCCGCATATGCGCTCTACTAGAGCTTACTATCTACCTATACTCCTAATACCCTTAGGCCTTAAACCAGTTGACCCCCAAAGCCTTAGATATGGATTATATGCTAAAGATCTGCAGATTGGTTATATTTTCTTATAAAATGGATTAGCTAGTATTTCTTTGGTAAGAATTGGACTCCATATTATCTTGCCCATTCTATATAGGTATTATAGGCTTTCTCTAGTATCCTGCAGTTCTCTGCGGCTGTTGGCCTATATATAATTAGGTTTGTGTTATCGACAAAGCCTATCCCCTAGGTTGCCCCTTCCTTAAAGGTGTCAAGCAGGTTGCTTATAAAGAAGAAAAAGAGTATAGGTGATAGAGGTGATCCTTATAGTATTCCTATTGTAACTATAATAGGGGGGCTCTGGTATCCGCTAAAGACCAGTAATGTTTCTTTCTGGCCTATAAATCCTTAAATAAATTAAATGATCCATTCTGGGAAGCCCTTTGCCCTAAGGATATATAGGAGACGCTTATGGGGTATATTATTATAGGCGCTGCTAATATCTAGGCTAAGCATTAATACTACAAAGTCCTTTTGCATAGCCTATACAGTTTTAATGGTAGCAGCGAGTAGTGTAAGTGCTAATAGCGTTAAGCGATTCTTTCTTGCCCCTATTTAGCTTTATGGTAGTAGGGCGTGTTCCTCTACCGTGTCTACTATACGGTCCGCTATAACCTTTTCTAAGATCTTGCTTAGGGTGTTTTCTAAGGCAATAGGGCGGTAGCTTCCTGGGATTAAGTAGTCTGCTTTGCCTTCTTTTCGTAAGACGATCGTCGTCATGGATCTTCTAAGTCGCGGGTAGTAGCCTATTGCAAAGTATGCTCTAGCTACATCTGCAAGCCAAGGTGCTATAAGTGGTCCACAGGTCTTTAGGGCTTCGTTTGGGATCCCATCTAGTCCTAGTACTGTGTTGTTTAAGAGGCGGCTAATAGTTCTGGCCATTTCTTCAGTTGTTATGTCGCTGTTGACCCTTAGGTAAGTCACCGGTGTTTCACCGGTGATGTCGCTAAGGTCTGCTGGAGCCAGTTAAGGGAAAAATCTTTCTATAAGGATCTTTACCTTCTTGTTATTGTTGCTTGTGGCCTGTGGTTCGCCTGCTCTTTATAGGGGTAGTGGGTGTGGATCTTCTACTAGGCGTCCCGCCTTTTTCTTTACCCATTTCGCTATGGTCCAAAGGCCCTTGTTATAGAGAGGGTATATATTATTAGTTTGGTTGCTTAGTTAATACGTATACGGAGTAAAATAGGATTTAAGGAGCGGTCCTAGCAGAACTTAGCAGAATTCGGTGGGCTTTGGCGGAATATAGCAGAATTCGGTGGATTTTGGCGGAATATAACAGATTGCCGTCTCGCGGTCAGTCTCTTCTTACTACGTTGGTGGAAACAGGTGGATATGTATAAGGTATTACAGAGGTGTCCCGTGACATATACACTATTATGGATAGCTTATGTGGATAATATATATAACATATATAGAGCACCTAAGGATAAGAACCAAAAATACCTAGTAAGGATATATTAGGCACCAGAAGAGAAATGGTTTAGAAACGCTAAGTATATACATAGATAGCACCTAGTAGAAGTACAGAGTTAAGGGGACCTAATACTTTAACCAGAAAGATTCCTTATAGAAGAATGCCTAGATGGATAACAGTAGTGGGACTGCCTAGAGAATACTTATCTATAGTATATAGAGGAAAAGAAACAAACTAAGTATTAGCCTAGGGAGGACTAAGTACAAGTAGGATTTAGCAGCTAATAGTTAGGAAAAAGGGAGGCCTATAGAACTAGAGGGAACCAGTAGTAGAGCCTTAGACCCTTAACGGAATTTAAGGTCAATACCTAAATTTATAAGTTAAGTAGTAGAATTAGCAGTTTGAAGCACTAATAGATAGTAGAGTAATAAGAAACTATATATCACTAGTAGTAGTAAAAAGGATGGGGTTACCATATAAATAAAAGAAATATCTATATCCACTTACAACAATTTTAGGAGATTAGATAGCCTATAGAGGTGGCATTATTAATCTTAAAATAGGACCTATTTAGTTAACTATTAAAGGGAGATAGGTTAAGATATCTTTTAATATCCTACTATTGGGAAAGGACGAGGCAATACTAGAAATACCTTAGTTATAGAAATACAATCTAAGAATCAATTAGGTTATAGTGTGGTGGTGTAATTTAGCCCCCTAGATTTAACATCTAGATTAGGCGTAGCTTCGGGAGAGCCTAGGCCTTCTATATATTTTATATAGATCGGTCTAGAGCCCTCAGAGTCTTTAACAACTCCAATAGGGCCAACAGACATACAGTTTCTCTTTAATACACTCTTTTCTTCTCTTCTTACTGACCGCTTCCCTACTGCCTGATTATGACTAACTGACTAACTGACCATACCGTGACTTCCTATTTAAGAGAGACCGTACCCTCCTATATATTTTATAGCATTCCACATGGGGACAACGGCAAGCTCTTTAGATTAGAAGTCTAGTGCTATATATACAGGAGATGTATAGGAACGATCTGGAACTGCGAAAGAACTAACAGATAGAAAAAGGACGCGCGGAAAGGGAGGCAGAGAAGCACGGGCATATTAGCGACCGGTATGCAGCCACTACTATAGGAATGAACCAACGACACTTTTGGTCTCTGTATGGGAACGGTCGGTCTCTGTATGGGAACGGTTGTTGGAGAACAGCGATTGGAATGCGAGTGCGTAGCGCAGCAAGACGGAGGATAAAAGAAAGGACTATAGTACGCCAGGAATGGTAGAGAAAAGTCTTCTACATTTTATTTACTATATTTGCAACGGTCTATATAATTATTCTCGCGTTTATAGGAGCTACCTTTAAATTTATAGGAATAATGGCGACAGTACTAGTAAAGGGATTATTAGGGATATTAGGTCCATTCTATGATAACAGTAAAGGTGCTAGAAGGGGAGAGGAAAGTAAGCAGCCTATTAAACCGCGAGTCTCTCCTAAACTAGGGGATGCGATACTAACTTTAACTCCCGCGATATTAGGGACCGATAACTCTTAATAGATAGAGGATAAGGGTTATAAGGTTCACCTACCTGTCCCTAGAGAATCTATAGGTCCGCCGTATCCCACTAGACCACTAATAGAATGAGATAAGGTATATATTATAGCCTAGCCTATGCCGGCTCTAGGAACTCCCGGGACCCCTTACTTTATAGGATAAAACGTGTCGCAATTCGTTAAATAGTATAAGCGACTATATATCCAATATTATGTTATGGACAATGAGAAGCATTAAGGACTTCTAAAGTATTATAACTATTAGATAGGGATATGGATTTGGAGCCTACCTAAGTTTATAATTAGTAATTAGACGGAACTTATAAGGAAGCTTAGAACAGACTACTGAGAAAGTAACTACTTTTAATAAGTTAAAACGGTAGAATTCTTAGAAACTTATGTGCTATAGTATAGGAATAATCCACCCAGTAGTATACGTAAATACTATAGGCAGTTTACGTTAATCTTCTAAAAGGTTACTGAGGCTGGTAATTTGGAAAACCGTAATTAAGGGTACTGGTTCGCAAGGGAACTCCTATTTAAATATTAAAGATATGCTATAACTAAAACAGGAGCCGACCTGGATAGATAAGAGTCTTTTAACTTCCATCTAATGAGGAGAGCTATAGAAGACAGGCTTAATTTGTATAAAGGCATAGATTAGTTGTTAATAATGAATCCTAAGGAGCAAGGCCTTTGTTAGCTAGTTGGATAATTCTATAATTAGTAACCAGCCGTAACCAACTAAAGAGATACTGCCCTTTGACTGCCTGTAGTCTCTCTGCTAAGCGAGTTGGTAGGTACCTATTAAACGACTTAGGAAACGGACCCTAAGCTAGAGAGACTTACTAATTAACTCCGGAAGCTTAATCTTAGGATGGTTAAATTGGCGGGCGTTGTATCTTTAATGCTGTTCCTAGATAGGATTCGCTAAGATCTAATACGGTACACGCAGCTCCTAAATAGGGCGTTAGTACGGCAAGAATAAATATGCCCGCGACTAGCACTAAATAATAACAGACTGTAGCCGCCCTATAAGGGAGCGCTATAAGAACGATATAAGCTAGGCCTAGGAAGGTATAGAGGGCTAGGAAACTTTAGCATATACCTAGCACAAGCTTAGACGTGTTATGGATACGGGGGTTCCCATTATTTTATTAATTAGTGTTTATAGCTCTAGGAATTAGTTTGTTATGGTTTCCTATATATAAATAAAAACAACTAAATCTATACTAGAATATAAAAGCGCCTAAGAAATATAATTCCGTATTTACTAAGTAATAATTAGATTAAGTTCCTTAAAGACTAGCTAAAGTAGAATGTAAATATTAATTCTAATGCTCTAGTAACAGGCGTCCAACTAAAGGCAGCTTTAGTAGAGCTTGTAGAAGGAAGTGACGCTAAAAGTAAGGAAGAACTTAGTAAGTCTTAGGAGGATATATACTAAGTGGAGTTAATATACGTTAATTTAGTAGAAGCCGCAACCCAGTTACAGCCTACGCTATAGTTATATAATCTTAGGAAACCGCAAGGGGAAGTAAGAGTGATAAAACCGCCTTTAAAACCATCTGGTCAGTAACCAGCAGTAGTTTAAAATATACGACTAGGAGGACATGTCTAAATTGCACTATAGCCCTAGTAGCAAGCTCCTTAACCACTATTAAGCAATAATGAGATTAATGAAATGGACTATACTAAACAGCTAAGACAGACGGAGTAAATAGTAGATGCGACGACGATAGCTAAAGCACCACAACTAAAGCTAGTTAGGATAATGGATATACTAAAGGGAAACGTTCTAAGCCCAGCCGTAATAGTGGATAAGATTTTGTTAAAAACCATTAAAGTTATAGTTAGTGACTGCCTTGTGTATATGCCTAAGGTCATAAGGCTATTCTTTAAGCCTCTCCCGCTACCCCTTACAGAGCCTTACCAATAGAAGTAAGAGGACGTTAAGGTATCTATATTGTTAGCACACCTAGCGTTCCATGCTGATTAGGCTAGCTTAACAACTGCTAAAGTGGACTAGATTGAACAAGAAGTAGAATTTATTTGGTTTTAAAAACAATGCCTAAAAGTAGAAGTGCGGATAGGAGATAGAAGGGCTAAATGCTTAATTAACTCTGGAGCGAAGCTTAACCTTATTAAGGAAAGCGTGGCTCTATAATATAGCTTACTAATATTAAGTCTGTCTCTATAACTATAAGGTGTATGTCTGACGTTTACTAATAGAACTTAGTCTAAGTTTATTAGATTGGTGTATGCGGTCCCTATAGTAATAGGTAACGTCTTAATATCTATAATATTTATTACTATAGGAGAAATGTTATATGAGGTAATACTTAGTAAGCTATAATTAGTAAGGGCTAAACTAGTAACAAAACGTACTGTAATAGGTTAGGTATCTTGTATTATTTAATTAGAAGATGGTAGAGTTAAAATAAGGTTCTTAACGTCCTATAAAAATGCGATATTCTTTAAACTAGATAAAGGTATTAGTATAGATAATAGTTTGGGAAACGTATAACTAGTATAACCACTAGGATTGTATCTGGGGTTACTTATAACCTAGCGTATTAGGATAAAGAGGACGTCAAGATTAAAGAGGAGGGAAATAAGGTACGGCTCTAATACAGACACTTGCCGTTTTGGATATCCGCTAGACAGAGCTATTAGCAGAAAAAAGACTATAATATTGGATAAAGAGAGCTTAACAGCAAAATGTTAAAGAAAGTCCTAAAGAAACACTTAAGAAAGAATCAGAAGCCAGTATTTAAAGTAAAGGCTAGGTCCCTTACATATCAAATATTAAAGATAACGGATTTATTTATAATGTAAACAGAAAGCTACCGGAGCAAGGCCTAACAAAACGCCATAAACATAGCAACTGCGTATAAATAAAAGGTAGATAAGGTCCACCTAGTTAATTTATTAGCACCAGATGGAATAGTTATAGGAGGTATAATAGAATGGCAAAAGGTGGCCTTGTATAGATAGAAGGTATTAATCTAAGGGTTACCTCTTGGTCCGTATAATTATTTCCTTAAGCTGTAATATACTAAGCTAGCCCGCGGTGTATAACTAAAGCTAAAACAATTAGAGCGCATAATTATAGGGGATATTTAGCCAAGAGAAAGAGAGATCTTTAAGGCTATACTATTTAACTAAGAAGAGACGCTAGTATGGAAGTTCTCTAAGATGGGTCGCGTTAGCAGAGATATAACTCCACCATTAAAGATTAAGACTGTGCCGTATAAAGCATGGCAAGTACCAAACTTTCCTATACTAAGGGCCCTGCAAGGAGAAGTGATAAGTATGTTACAAGAACAACTAGCTTAAGGGACTTTAGAATATTACGAAAGCCTATATAGGAATCTATAGTTTCTTATAAGCAAGAAGGAATATAAGAAGTACTGACTAATTAATATAGCAATAAATATCAACTAAGTGACTATTAGGGACGTAAATCTGCTGCTATATACTAATGAGTTTTCTAAAGAGTTTATAGGGTGCAAGGTTATATCTCTAGTAGACTTCTTCTCTAGCTATAACCAACTAGAGCTTAATATAGAAAGCAGGAACCTAATGGCTTTTATAATACCTCTAGGGCTTCTATAACAAATAACGGTACCTATAGGAGGCACGAATTTAGTAGCCTAGTTTATAAGGATAATTACTAAGATCCTAGAACAATATATCCTATACTATACCTTGCCGTTTCTGAATAACATTACAGTAAAAGGCCCACAGACAGTGTATAATGGAGAAGAGAGTCTTCTAGGTATATATAGATATATTCTGGAATATATTATATAGCTAGACAGAGTGCTTACAGATTTAGAACGAGCTGGATATATAATCTTAGGCGCAAAGTCTTATTTCTATAAAGATGAGATTATAGTGGTTAGTTACCGCTGTAATAGTAAGGGACAATATCCGGAGGAGTTAAAGGTCGTAAAGATTGTTTACTAGAGAGACTGTAAAGATATTATATCCGCCCAAGCATTCCTAGGAGTTGTCGTGTATTACCAAATATGGGTGGAAGACTTCGTAATTAAGGCAGAGCCAATCTTCTAACTGCTATAAGTGAACGTTCTGTTTATATAGGGCATAGAGCAGATTACCGCTATAAAGACTCTAAAGTATGCCATTACTACTATACCCGCATTGGTTTAACTGGATTATAGTAAGGGGGCTGGGCTAATTGTTCTCGCTATTAATAGATATAAGAATGGATAGGGGTGCGGCCTTATGCAACTAGATATATAAGGTCGTTATTACCTATATTAATATAAGAGCGGCATCTGGTCTTAAGCGGAATAGAAATATAACTTAGGAAAGCTTAAGTATTAGGCGTTACTATATACATTAAAGAAGTATTGCGTATACCTATACAGCGTTTGCTTTACAGTTGAGACAGATATAAGCACCTTAGTTATATAACTAAATTATACTGCTACTGATTTACCCAGAGCCTTAATAATAAGATGGCTAGCGTGGATCCAGCTATAGGACTTTAATATTAGATATATGCTAGGGAAGAAGAATAGCCTAGCTAATAGACTTTTATAATAGCTACCTAATAGCAAATAACCTGATAAGCCAACTAAGGATATTAAAGAGTTTATTAATTATAAGCTAAGTGCCTTAGAATACACAGCTAGCCCTCTTAAAATGGAAGCGGGTCTGCTATTAAAAGACTTATATTTGGAGGAATCTTAGAGGATTGCAAAATAGCTAGTGACCTTACGGCGTTCAGAGAAGATGAATACTAAGGAATTTAAAAAGTTTAAGCGGCATACGCTAAGGTTTCTAGTATGTAACCGATAGCTCTTCTGCTAATAGTCTAAGAATGTACCAATGCAAAGGGTAGTTAATGACGAGACTACGTAATAGGAGATTATTAAGAGCCTTTATAATTGGAGTGAATATTGCGGATGGGAGGGAACGTATTAGAGGGTCTTAAATTAATACTAGTGGCTAGGGCTATAAAATTAAATATTATAGCATATTAAGTTATACTTATAGTGCTAACAGCGACAGCTAAAACAGGAAGAAGAAGTAATATACCCCATATAGGAGTCCACCTTGTGGCAATAAGTAATGGTGGATATTATATTTATGCTACTAAACTGTCTTAGGTTCCGATACCTGGCTATTACTTAAGAGTATATATCTAGATGGGTGGAAGCCTGGGCCCTTTAGAATAAGGATGTGAAAAGCATAGTAAAGTTTCTCTATGAAGACGTTATCTGCTAATAGGGAGTATTTAGACAGCTCTCTATAAATGGTAGAGGAGAGAATGCTAATATTACTGCTACGCTCGCGGAGCTCTATAATATTAAGAGGGTTGTGGCTTCCGCATATTACCTGTAGTCGCAAGGCTTTATAGAGCGAGGTTATAAGCCTATAGTAGACGCTTTAGTAAAGATAGAAGGCTTATAGCTAGACAATCTTTATATAGTCTTATAGGCAGATAGAATGACTGTTAAGAGGTCTACGGGAATGACACCAGTAAGGGTTATATATGGATATAAACACGTCCTTCCTATTAAACTCTGCATACCCACCTAGCAGACGCTGCCTTGGGAAATAGTCCGGGCCACTGTAGAGCTACTAGCACTTTGCGTAAAGTAGTTTAACTAAAGAGACGTAGATATACAAGAAGCTATTGCGCGTATAAGATAACTAAGAGTTATAAATAAAGAGTATTTTGATAACACCCACCGTATTTACTAGGACGGATTTAAGGTTAAAGATATAGTTATGCTTTATAATACGCAGCTTAAGCAAGACTATTCTAGCAGTTATAAGTTAGATCTAAAATAGCTAGGCCCATTCCGCGTACGTAAAAGTCACCCTTATAAAGGATGGTACTTAATTAAGGATCTTAATAGTATACTATTTCGCGATTAAACTCTAGGGAATAGATTAAAGAGGTTCTATTAATAATAGATATCTAAGGTCCGTTAGGAGGACCGGCTTGACTAGTTAGGCGGAACTATACTATAAGAAATAATAGCAGAGCCAGAGCCTAAGGAGGATATTATACAAAATCCACCAGTATTACAACGCTGCGTATTTTAAGAAGTGCGCGTTCTAAAAAGATTATTTAACAAAACTAAGTACGAAATGTTTAACTAAGGGACAGTCAAGTTCTAAAGTGGGGGAGGGGATATAGATAATAGCCGCGCAATCCTAAGGTAAGGACAGAGGAATGTTTGCACATAACTATCTAGTATTGTTTACTGCAAAGATGTCAATTCCGCTTACCGCCTTTACTAAGCTAATAGCAATTTTCTATCCTAGGGATGGAAAATCATAATTAGTCCATTTAACAATTAGCGCTAGCAGAACTTTACACCGCTACCGGATTTAGTGGACTATTTATATTAGGAAACCCTATTAAGAACTTTACCTTTTCGCCCTTAATAACCCTTAAAGACAACCGTAATTAGCTAAAGCACAAACTAAGTAGAATTAACAATAGTATACTTATTATGTCTTCGTCTAGCAGACCACTAGTACTATATAAAGGAGCTAAGCAACAGATTAATAATGTCCTTGCAGAAGTCAGAGGCTTCGCAGTTAATTAGCGTTATATAGTGCTTATCCAAATCTATAACGAGATTCTGCTTAAGAGAGAGAACTACGCAGATGCTGCTAGTGTAGTAGTTAATTTCGTTAATTATAATAATGGGTTACAAGCATCTCTAGGAAAGGACGCGTTCTTAACAATCTTTAAGGACATCTCTAACGTTAGTAAGATGGTAAAAGATTAAAGGAATTAATATAATAAAGCTAGAGAAACCATCTAAAAAGCCTAGGGATAGGATGTTCTTAATGGACTGCTGAAATATATAGTCTCCTACTACTTTCTTTCTACCGCCTGAAAGCTTACCGTCCACCCACTTTATAAAGTAATAGTGCGAGTTAATAAAGCCCTAGTCAAGAGGCTTGATTATCTAGGACGCGGCATTAAGAACACTACTTAACTATAGCTAACCGACTTTGTGCTCGCGCCTAAAATGTTAGAAAGAGCGATATTAGATTAGGTAGTGAATAAGTATAGTTTAGGGAGACACTTAACTGGCTTCCTTGTTCTAAATAAGGACCTGCCGCTAAGAAGTAGGAGACTAACTACTGTAGGACTAGAGGTTACCAATGTTAGAATTAGATAAGTAGAAGAGAGCTTAGCTCTTACACTATAAGCGCATTTATAATATACTTCCAACGTAATAAATCCCTTAGCTTTTTAGCCATTAACACCTATTTAAGGAGGAGGCGTTAGTATTATGCCAAGCCCGTCCTAGCAAGGATTGCCTATGTTAGTGGACTTGCCTTTATTATCCATAAATAAAAGTATTCTTGCGGCTAGAATGCCTGTTAGCTCGCCCCCACGGCTGCTAGTATCCTCTTTAAGGAGGAATCCAAGGAGAGGACTTACGGTTGCTTATCTAGAAGTGGGAGGGCTGGGAGTAAAATCGCTGTTTAATAAAAACATTATTAAGCCAGGAGATAATGAAGAATATATTAAGGAGGCCACAGACGCTATAGCGATACTCCGTATAAAACGAGGATGTAACTGCAAGGACGACGTACTAGCTTATTTTAAGGCGTCCCTAAACCGAACTACTAAAATTAAACTAATTAAGGTTATAAAGCTTTTATATAGTTAGTATAGGGCAGCTAGTTTAAACCCAGAAATATATAAGGTCTGCTAGATGCACACACAAGCCATAGAAGGGCGTATAGGTTTAGCAATAAAGGGTCTAAACTATGCCGCGCTATATTATAGACTCCGTTTAATATATTACGCTTATAATTACTTAGGCACTATAAAGATAGACCCTACTATATACTCCTAGTTTGAAAAGCTTATAGGCCTCTAGTTCCGTCTAACTCCTTAGGACTATATAAGTTTATTTATAACTCGGCACTAAGGTTTTCCTATAATAGGGAGGCTTTACTTAATTAGATGCTGTTACTAAATAACTAAGATATATAGTAGCGAGAAGGATCCGTGGTTTTGAGTATGTTTAGGTAGTAGTGGGATTCTGGCATCTTAGTAATAATTGATAAGGAAATACGTATATACCGCTATTATTAGCATCTGATTAATGGGCGACCAAATTATAGCTAGTTAAAAATGATGGTCTATAGTCTCTGCTAATAGCTAATAAGATAAGACCCTTAGTATTATCGCCTTTATTGCGCTCTTAGGCCTAATAGCTAGTGGTGACTTATTTCCTACCCTTATTATACAAAATTCGCGGTTAAAGGAGACTCTATAGCTTTCCGCTATATTAACATTAATATTCCCTTGCTCCTTAAAAGTGGACGTAGTACTAATATAATCTAAGGGAGCGTTTCTCTGGATAATAAGACTAAGGATAACTGCACAATTATCCTTCTTAGCATGCATTATTACTTAGAATTATGGTAGGCAGATTTTAAAGTATGAGGGTTAGCTAAGGGTGATGGATTTATGCATAAAATCTCAGACTATAACTGGACCGCTAAGGATATAGAGAAATATGTAACTAACTAGGTAGCTCAGCTATATAAGAAGGGAGATATACGTATAACTATGCCTTACCTTCTTTATAGAGCGAAAGGACCTTTAACTAGGACCCAGCAAACAATACTGCTATAGTTCGTTGGTATTTAGGACGATTATAATAACCTTAAGGTCACTAAAGGAGGTACTTAGACAGAGTTGGTAGATACATATTAAGACTTAAAAGCGCCGCCCTATACGCCATCTGGATATGCTAATCTCTACGGCGCAATTCCATATTGCTTCCCTGTAGCAGTTAAGCTTATAGCTGCTAGCGCTCTATCTAACGCCCTTCTTGGTAAACGATAATGGGATTCTCTAGTAGTAATTTAAGATTGTAATCTTCTTCTTACCGGTAATAGAAACGAAGTTATAAAATGGATGCATTCCTATTATCTAAAGGCTGTCAAGAACTACAAGGATGCGTTTCAGCTTATGTGTGTAACTAAAGTGGAGCGTTTTAACAGCCGCTTATACTTCTACTACGTTAACAATGGAATTAAGCCTTTAACTGTTACGGTAGATCTAAGTAGAGTACCCCTAATTATTATAGAAGGATAGAGTTATGCGGAGCTGCCTAAAGAATTATAGGACAGAACCGAGCAAGTGGAAGAATATAAAAGAGCTATATTATCCAAGAGCCGCCAGTTTAATACATCTTATACTACTTAGCTAGGCGGACAAGAATGGTCTTATTTAACCAGAACAGAGTCTCCTCATTTACTATCTTAGGTTTATAGTAAAGGTAAGGAACATATATAATTACCTACCGCGCCTTCGTTTCAAAGATAAGGAGTTTTAGAGTTTCAGAAGTCGTTAGGGGACAATAACTTAGATAGGGGAGGTATGTGGTAGTATAATTTGGCCCCCTAGATTTAATATCTAGATTAGGTATAGCTTTGGGAGAGCCTAGGCCTTCTATATATTTTATATAGATTGGTCTGGAGCCCTTAGAGTCTTTAATAACTCTAATAGGGCCAACAGACACACAGTTTCTCTTTAATATACTCTTTTCTTCTCTTCTTACTAACCGCTTCCCTACTGCCTAATTATGACTGACTGACTAACTAACTACACCGTGACTTCCTATCTAAGAGAGACCGTACCCTCCCACAATAGGTTAGGTTAATATTTGTTAGATAATTCAGATAGAGCTACTTATTAATAAAATGGGTTGATTGATTGATGATCTTGACTTAATTATGTCTTAATACTTCTTGTGTTGGGGCCCTAGGGCTGCGAGCTACGAAGAGATTTTATAGTGTACGTGACCTATGCACGTGACCCACTCCTTTTGAGAATATAGATTATCTGACATACCCCTTTAGCTTTAAGCTCTTTGAGGTCAAAGCTAGCCACCTTCTCATGTCCGTTAATGAGTCAATTGAACCGTAATCTTATCTAAATCCTTCCGTCTTGCTCTAATACTGTCCCTTAGGTCCTCTAGTTGCTTCTCCTTATCTAGCTGCTCCTTAATATCCACTATCTTAATTATATTAACAAAGCTTTAAAACCTCTACTTGGGTAGGGCCTTTGTAAGTCCATTAGCAATTATCTCCTTCATTGCTGTCTATTAAAATTATACTTATCTTATTATGTATTCCTAACGTAGCCAGTATTAATAGATGTTAATATGTTAGAGCTTTATAATTAGCTTTACCGTATCTTCTATAATTAGTTAGAGCGTCTATATGTTATTGCATTTAATAATTAAGGGCTTGTTTAGGCGTAACATTATTGCTTTAAATAGCCTACTAATAAAGATAGCTTCCTTTACTATTTATAATAGGGCTAATAACTTAGCTTCTATGCTTAATGTTATAACCGTATCCTACTTGTTTGCTCTCTAGGTAATTAGCCCCCTAAATAGCTTTATAATATATCCTTATAAGCTCTTTCTGTTAATGGAGTTATCTATAAATAATGCGTTGCTAGTATAGATAAATAATTGCGCACCATCTCTTCTGTTGTCTTATCCTTTATTATGTATTCCTTTATCTTTCCCTCTACTGTTTGTTCCTTCCTTATCTCCTCTATAGCAGATTGCTCTGCTTCTCATACTATATAGGTACTGGATAACTCTGTCTACCGCTTAATAATACTCTTGGCTTAGGTTTTAATTAAACCTTACCAGCTATAATACTATAAAGGCAATATCTAGACGCGTTATAGTGGCTGTATAGAGTACTAAACCTAATTTTCTTTAATATAGTATTGTAGAGGCTGGTAGGGATATAGGATGGACTAATAGGTCTATATTAGGGGACGGACGCGTCGGATAGATTATATAGTAATCGGTAGAAAGGAGTTCTAATTCTGCTATAGGAGTATCTAGAAGATGCCCTTTAAGATCTATCTTATACTAATTAGCTATCTTCTTAATATAGGCTTCCTAGGATAGCTATAGGAGCCTCTAGCTATAATTACATAGCATATAGATTCCTAGGAACTATTTTAGCTTGCTAAGGGTACTTATCTAGTATTTTTTACTTAGCTTCTTAATTACTTCTTAAGCTTTCTTCTTATCTGTCTTTTAGTAGCAGAAGACAATATTATTAATATAGAAGAGGACGACTATTCTACCTTTTAGCATAACATATGGCTCCTAAGGTACCTCTTTAAAACCCAATTTATTTAACAAGCTTATGAGATTCTTCTGCTATAATAGTAGTGATCGTTGTAGTCCGTATAGGGCTTTTCTTAAGCGCAGTACTTTGTCTATCTTTCCTTTACTAAACCCTAGTAGTAGCTTTATATAGATAACCTTGTTAAGATCGCAATGGACAAATATATTAACTGTATCTATCTGTGTCGTCTCTAGGTCAAATTTTGCGGTGATCACCATAAGGGTTCGGAAAGTTGTACTAGCTAATGTAGTAGCTCTTATAGGTAGGTCTCCTAGGGCCTATTGATTTCCGTATACTACTAAGCATGTCTTGCATTTCTAGAGAAATCCGTACTTGTCTGTCTTATAGATGAACACCTACATTAAGCTAAGGACCTACTGTCCCTTTATATGCTTCTTATCTGTTTCTTAAAACGACCTTATTTAATAATAAGATTGGAGATAGGCTTATTAAGCCTCTTAGAACTAATCTTAAAGAGGATATATATTAAGGTCCTAGATTGACTAAGATAGCAGAGATAGATTCTTCCTATGTAATCTAACATCGCGTATTCTGCCTAATTTTAGCTTACTATTATTGAGTTAACTGTTAAGGTTGAACTTCCTTCCTGCTAAGAAGGCGCTGTAATAGGCTAATATAATCCTTTTAGAAATAAAGTCTTTAAACCTGTCATTACAGGCTTCCTTAAATAAGTCCTTAATAGAGTTGTTAAACACCCCCTAAGTGTAAAACCCGTCTCCTACTTAGCTGACAATGTCCTAATTAGTACCTTATACATCTAACTTTATAGGATACTCAACGTAAAAGGCATATAGAGATTTTTTGTCTTCTTCTATTAAAGGTAGTATATAATACGCATCTTTAAGAGCTCTTGCAAGCTTAAGATCTGCTAACTTATTAAAGGTTTAAACTGGCTTATTAACGTCATTATCTTCCTCTTAAATTAACGGTTTAAATACTTCTTTATTATCTTCTAAAAGGACCTTATTCTTAGTTAGGGTATTAGGGAGTTAAATCTTCTCAATTAGCGTGTCTAACTCAGCGTATAGGTCCTTTAAGATATCCATTTACTTGCCGTTAAAGAACGCCTTCTTATTAAAGATGACGTCCCTAGTAGAGATAACAATACCTTTATATAGGATCCAGATCCTATAGATATTAGTAGAGTTATAGCCAACAAGGTAGCCGATATAGGCTCACGGATCTAGCTTACTCAGCCTTTTCTTCTTTAGCTGGGCGTCTAACATTATTACATACGCCCTACAGCCGTAGGCTTTCAGGTGCGCTAGTTGCGGCTTTCTTAACCTATTGGCTAGGAAGGTATAGAACCTCTTATATAGCGATTTCCAAATTACTTTCCCGTGGCGTTTAATCTTAAAGGTAGACTATATAGTTAACTATCTCTTTCTATAGATTGTGTGGTAGATTAGTAGCAATTCTTATTACACGTGCTCTCTTAATAATTACACCCCCTAAGCGTTCGGTGGTACTATTTTAAGCTTAGGTATAAGGCGCTAAAGGCTTAAATATAATCCCTTAGGTCTATAGCCATTTAAGGGTTCTCTTTTTCCCTAGCTCGTTGTCTAATCTAATAGTATTAACCTTAAGGTTATGCCTTAAATAAATTTATTAGATAAAATCTTTAAGCACTTATAGTGTCTTCTTCTCTTTGCTATACGTTATTATAAAATACGGGAAGGTTCTTCCTAAAAAGGTGTTGTGGATAAATATAACTTATATAAATCTAGTATATACTTCCTTAAGGTTAGTCTAGTTAATATAAAGGTTAAGATAAGGTTTATTAATATTCCGTTTTAAGAACCTTCTTAAGACCTAACGCTTAATTTTGGCGAGACTGTAATATTAATATTCTGTCGTCTTTAGGCCTTAAAGCTTAACTCCTAGGGTATTAAGACCTAAATAGTAAAGGCTTATAGATCCTAGATAACCTAGACGCAGATACTATAAATACGCATCACCTTTTAAATCTGGATAAGCGTCTCTTAACGATACTCTATACTTCCATTAGCGGCGTAGTAGTTAGCTTATATTAAACGCTGATTAACTTCCTAGTCGGATATATTTAATAGTCTATTGTCCATAACGTTCTTCCATTTAATATAGGATTGTGTTATCCTTCTAAACTAGAAGATTGTTGTCTCCTTTATTATCCTAGTAGTACCCTTATTTTTAAAGTAGATGGAACGATACTAGATTTATATTAAAGTCCATATAAAAGGCAACGTCCTTAAGATATAGGATTCCCTTACTCTTATCTAGTTTTGTAACTTAGACAGTAACATTACTATAGCCTAGTATAGGCACTTCTAAGCTGCCGGCGATGACATATTTATATCTTAAAGCTTTCCTAAAATTATAAAAACAAGCAAGGTTATTAAAGATATAAAGAGTAGTTCCTAAGTCAAGAATAGTTAATAGCTTTAGTGGATGGAGTTAACTGGTGTAATATAATTCTAGGAATATTATATTAGCTTCTCCCTTAATCTTAACTTCCTAGCTCTTATCCTATTATTATTAAGCTTTGTCTTCTTATTCTTTAAGTCTAATTTTAGCAACTTAGTAAGATTCTTATTCTTTTCTACCTTCTATAGTGCCCTATTAATGCGCGCATCTCCTATTATAACTCCTATAGGTCTCTTATCTTTAAATAAACACTAATAGTCCTAAATGGAGTGTCCTTATATTCCGCACGCTAAGCACTTAGGCGTTGGCTTCTTATAGGACGTCTCCTTATCTACTAGTGTCCCGGCTCTCTTTAAGCGTCTATTATATACTAAGGCCTTTCCTCTTTATAAACCTTTAGTAGTATTAGAGTGATCCTTAGTGGCTTGCTCTATAAAGTCTGTATTAAAGGCACTGCCTCTTATAGTAGCATTAGCTTTTTTTAAGGGTATTCTAAGTCCTTCTTGCAGCTCCTTTACTACTCTATAGTATTTGGAAGATCTTAACTTCTAAGGGTTATTTAACTCAGTAGTGTACTTTATATAGTAGGCGTTGCTAAAAGGTTAAATAACTTCTGCTAAATCTTAAAGCCAGATTCTATTGGACATTTAAGGGATCTTATACTTCTCTCCTAGGGATATTGCGTGTTCCTATTAATCTAGCCATTGGTTTAATTTTAATAACTATTTAAACCCCTTAAGGGCTTCCGTGTATTAGTGTTGTAACTTCTTCCTAATAAACAATAAGGTAGGTTTTATATTCTCCTTTAACCAAGATAGCCATTCTTTAACAGTTAAGGAAGGGTTAAGCAGTAGCTTCTTCTAAGTTAATACTATGGACATAATCTAGGTGCGGATCTGTTAAAGATGATCTTCCTATCTTAAGAAATACTTTATGTCCTAGTTGTAGTATTATCCGCTATTCTTATACGCTTTCTGTTGATTTAACGAGAGCTATATATATAAGGTTGCATTCTTATTGAAATCTGTAACCTTTGGATGAGGTGGTTTTTTAAGTAGACCTTCTTAAGGTGCTTCTATGGCTGGGTTAATATAGGCCCAAATTTGCTAATCTATAAGGGCTTGGAGTTGCTATAGCCATTATTCCCAGTCTTCTGGCTTATTGAGGATGATTATAGTCGACAAACTTGACATTGGTAGAGTCATTTTAACTAATAGGCAAAGGAGGAATTAAGATGGTATTTTGTTGTCAGGATTGTCCTTATTGTCAGGATTGTCCTTGTCATCAGAATCGTCCTTTAACGATTGAGGTGGAATCTCGTGGAATCTCGTCCTGTGACGATTAAGGTAGGATTTCTGTCAGAGTCTGCGTCTTAACGATGAGGTGTTAGAGTCTAATAATAAGGTAGAATTTCTTTAAATGATTGAGTAATAGCTAAATAGCTTCTTAAGTCGGCGGACGGGGCTCATAACTGTCAGATAATTTAGATAGAGCTGCTCATTAATGAAATGGGTTGATTGATTGATGATCTTGACTTGATCGTGTCTTGATGCTTCTTGTGTTGGGGCCCTAGGGCTGCGAGCTACGAAGAGATTTTACAGTGCACGTGACCCGTGCACGTGACCCACGCCTTTCGAGAATACAGATTATCTGACAATATTAGAGATACTTAATAATATAAGGTGCGACAGTAAACTAAGTTAGTATAGTATTAAGTCAGAGCAATATACGAAGAGACTAAGCAAGGCTTAAGTTATATACCAAAGAAATACCATAAATATGGTAAAAAGTTATGGTTACTAGAAAGTAAAAGGCTGTTAAAGCATATAGCATAGGACTATAAGATAGAATTAGAACTAGGAATAAGTCTAAAGTTCTTTCTAATCTATAAGCTTACTAAAACTAAGTTAGTAGCGCTTAAGGAGTTTATCTAGGAGAACTTATAAAAGGGATATATTAGACCATCGCAGTCATTAATAGGATATCCAGTATTGTTTATCCTAAAGAAAAACAGAAAACTTAGGATGTATATTAACTATAGATAGTTAAACAGCATTACTAGGAAGGATAGGTATCCTTTACCCTTAATTAGCAAAATCTAAGATTGGATATATAACGCAAAAATCTTTATAAAAATAGATCTAAGATGGGCGTACTATTAGATTAGGATTAAGGAAGGCAACAAATAGAAGGCAGCTTTTAGGTTAAAGAAAGGACTATACAAACCATTAGTTATATAATTTGGGCTTATAAATATACTAGTAATGTTCTAAAAGCGAATTAATAGTGTGTTAGGAGAACACCTTAATAAGTTTATTATAGCATACCTTAATAATATTATCATCTACTTAATAAGTAAGGAAGAACACGAAGAATATGTTAAGTAGGTTTTAAAGAGACTATAAGAAGAATAAATGCCAATAGTAATTAAGAAATGCGAGTTCTGTAACGGAACCTTGTAGCAGGAACTATGGTGGGTCCTATTATTAGGCTAGGTATATAGGTAAGAATAGTGTCAACAACGTAATAATAACTAGTGGAGTGGTTGCCTAATAGATTAACTCTAATTGTATTCTAAGATTTACTATAAAGAGAGAACTATCTGGGTAGGGACTGTGGTCCTTTAAATACATAACTATACACCTAAGAAATCCCTTTGCTCCATAAGGTACGTGTGCTCTGTCTACTCTGTTATAGATTATACAGATTATATAAATTATATAGATTATATTATGTGACCTTAGCTACTATTCCTCGTTATATGGTTCCACCAGATCTATTTTAGACTATGCCTATATTAACTAACTAGCTTCATCTAACTCTTCTTTAAGTAGTCATAATATTGTATTTAAGCTGTCCGTAATACTATCTCCCTCCTCTTTATCTTCGTCCTTAAAGATTCCTAATATCTCTAAGTTATCTACTAGAGGTGTAATGTCCGTTTAACTAGTCTAGTTAATATCCTTACTTATTATACCTAAAGTATCTTCTTCTTTTTCTATAGCTCGCCGGTTTTATACTATTGCTGCAATCTTGTCTCTGGGTAAGATAATGCCGTCTCCATATTCTTACTGTGTAAAAGAGGGGTTGGTCTATATCACATTAGCGAGCCCTTTGTCTTAACAACCATCCTCTTATTTAGAGTGCACTAAAGCAAATATTTAATTGTCCTGCGACGTCCGCTCTATCTCTAACGCTAAATATGCGCGTCCTATAACTCTTAACAGTCTTTGGGTTCCCTAAGTAACTTATTATAGGGTCTTGTATTTAATCTACCGCTAAGAAACTTAACAGTAAACTAGCCTTAGCGCTACTTAAGGTTTAATATGTCTTAGAAGAGTCCGTATATATCCTTAAAGCTTAACGTCTGGCTTATGCTTATCTTTAATGTCTTAAACGTATATATAAGAAGGTTTGTTCTAAGGAGTGGAAACTAGTTTAATAGGGTTTATCTAAGCTAGGTAATAAAAGGACTGGCTCTCTTTCTATAAGGGAAATAACTCTAAGTAGCTCGGCAATTGCTTTTCTTAGGTCCCCCTTAAGTAACTTATTTTTTAGCAATCCTTTTTTGTTAATATTACCTAACCTACTTTCTTTTAATACTCCCATACCTTTCCTATAGCGTTTTTTAGGTTGCTTAGTAGTTCCTAGGTAGTCTTACTATAGCCTATCTACTTTACTTTATACTATGTTTTGTTATCTACGTCCTTGTAACTAATAATCTTTAAAACTTGCTATTTATCTTCTTCTTGTCCTTTATATATGTCTGCCTTGTAAACTGGTGGCTTAATATCTCTATATGCTAGTTCTAGCATCGCGATATATTATATAGGGTAGATCTTTATTTTAGCTAGTAGGTTTAATTTATACGTAACTAATAAAATTCTTTGTTTAACTTTAAAAGGTCCTAGTCTAACATAGTCTAACTTCTTGCTTAGTCGTTAACTTTTGAAATTTTTATGTAGTAGCCACACTCTATCTCCCTCCTTTAGATCTGGTCCCTTAGATCTCTTAGCGTTATAGTACCTTTTTATCCTTTGCTGTACTAGCTTAGCTATTTCCGTAAGGTCTATATAAAGATTTATTAATATCTCCATTCTTTATTTAGCTGTGCTACTCGTTTTCTTTGCTTAATATAGCGATAATAATGTTCTTGGTTTATACCCGTAGTTCGCCTTAAATAGTAATATCCCCATTTCTTCTTATGGTGTTATATTGTATATAAACTGTATAACTGGTAATAACGATACCCAATTATTCTGTGCATAATTAATATAATGTCTTAGATACTGTTCTAGTGTTTAATTTAGTCTTTCCGTTTATCCATCCATCTGCGGATAATACGCTGTAGAGGTTACTACGCGAACTCCCTATTCTGCTAGAAATACCTCCTAAAACGCTATTATAAATCTTGGATCTCTGTCTAATATAACTTTATTTAGTACTCTATGTCTTACAAATACTTTCTTTATATAGATTCTAGCAACGTCTTCTACTAATATCTCTTTAGTGTATGCTATAAAGTATCCCTACTTTGTTAGCTTATCTACTATTACTAAGATCGCGTCATGGTCCTATCCCGTAATAGGATCTTTTAACTTTAGTAACTTAATAATAAAGTCCTATAATATAACCTTTTATGGTCTTCCTAGTATTTTAATAGGTTATATGTTATGGACGCTTTAAGTACAATGTTACAACTACTTGGAGAAGAGTTGGCGGAAGCTAGTTAGTTAATACAGGCATGGTCCAGGATGGAGCCGGTGGAGCTATGTGACGAGGAATGGTAACCAAAGTCATATGACGTGCTCTATAAGGTCTATAAGGTCTGCGAGGTCTGTTATGTACCTTATATACCTTACGTACCTTATGTACAAGAGAGGATTTCTTAGGAGTACGGTTGTGTATTTAAGGGACCTCAGTCTCTACTGTAGATAGTTCTCTCCTTGTAGTGAATCTTAGAATACAATTAGAGTTAATCTGTTAGGTAACCACTCCACCAGTTATTATTACATTGTTGATTTGTTCTTACCTATATACCTAGCCCAATAATAGGACCCACCGTAGTTCCTGCTACAAGGTTCCGTTACACATTTACTACTAAGGTTATAGTATTAAACAAGATCAAATAATATGCCACCCAAAGCACTAGTTGTAACGACGTTAACGGCAGCCACAACCTTAGGGCCAAGTAATACTAGTATAGACGATGGGGATTCTTAAGTGGTTACACAAGGTTAGTTACAGGAAATGGTTAATTACTTATAAGACAATAATAGGATACTTAAAGAACGCATTAATAGAATTAGAGCAGTGAAAATCAAGCTATCTTTAATTAAACGGTTCTTAGGAGAGAAGTCAAAGCTTAAGGGATTTCTTACATAGATGCACTTTAAGGTAATACAGAAAGGAGCGAAGTTAGCAATATCATTAGATTAAGTAGCCTATGTAGGATTGTTCCTAATAGGGAGGGCACTTAAGTGGTTTAAACCGTATCTCATAGAAATATAGGCTAATGGCATGACAACTACTAACTAGGACGTACGGTATATATTTACTAGTTAAAACGGGTTCACAAAATAACTAATACAGATGTTTAAAGACCTGGAGGCTATAACCACAGCGGAATAAAAGCTTTAGAACTTAGTATAATGCACTTTAGCAATTAAGTATATAACATAGTTTTAAACACTAGCTATATAGGTTGAGTGGAATAATAGGGCGCTTATGGCATAGTATAAACAAGGACTTAAGGCTAAAGTCTAGGACGCAATTATCCTAATAGAAGATGCGGATACTCTAAGAGAGTTAATAGACCAGTTAATAAAGATTAATAATAGGATCTATTAAAGGGAATAAGCTAAGAGAGGGCAAGATAGAGTTCTATAGTTATATAAGGCGTAGAGTACGCAATAATAGATATAGAGTTAAAAACCATAGAATGGCGCAGAACTAATAGACCTAAGCAGTACTAAAGAAACCTAAAAATGGGAAAAGAAACTATAGAAACCTAGAGGTTAAGGATTAAGTAATTATAGGACCTAGGAGCAGAGGCCAAACCAGGGATCTTAGCAGTAAAAGACGTTTAGGCGGACTCCATAGTAAGAAAAATGGTTTAAAAATAAGGCCTATATAAATTGCGGAAAATAAGGTCATTTTACTAGAGACTATAGAGGTGGTTAGAGTAACCATGCGGTAAAGGGAATAAGGCTAATAGACGGCACATACGTATAGAGGGATAATAGTGCACTGTAAGGAATAAAAGAATGTTTAATTAACAGTTTTGTGTATTGTTATAACAACGTATACCAAATTTATAAGGACGCTAAGTATAGCGTAAGCTATTGGCTATAGAAGCTATTATTATTTAAGTTTAGAGAAACTAACGAACCAGCTTATAAATTGGATATTAAAGATGATAAATTTAATATAGGCAAAGCATTTACCGATAATAAGGCAATAAAGGCAGCTTACTAGAAGTATATAAACCTTAAAGAAGTTAAAACAGAAGTAGAGACTGAGACTATTATAGAACAAGGTTTAGTAATAGGTATTATAATACTGTTAGATACAATTTCCATCGCTTTATAAGACGATAGGAGTAATGTTTAGAAGAAACTAAGTAAGTAGATAACTGCTAGTATTAGCTTATTACTTAATAAAGGTAAAAGGCCATAGGCTTAAGATTCTTAAGAAGAGATATAAAAAGCTTAAGATTCTTAAAATAAGATAAGATATACCCAAGGACCTATAACAGATAAAAACCGATAGGAAAGAGTAGTAACTTAGTTTAGTAATAAATGAATAAGTATAGGATGCAAGTTTAAGAACTATAAGTTTAGGGAATGAATAAGAACGTTAGCAATTCTAGGTAAACGCAGTATTTAGCCTAAATATTAAATAGTTAATACTAGGATTAAAAAGCAAGACGATTATAAAGATCTAGCTATAAGATATAGAAAATAAGAAACTATAGATAAGTTTAAAATAAGAATTATTATATAGCAAGAGCAAAAGCTAGATAAGAGGTTAGCTATATTAGGTTATATAAGGGACAGAGTACCTATATAAAGAGTTACTAATAGGCTAAGTGCAGGGACACCTAGGGTAAAATAGTTAGATAAATTAGAATAAGAAGAGGATCTAGATATCCTAACTAGGTTCAAAAAAAGATATACTAAAGGATATTATAATACAGCGATAATAAGGTACTTTCTAACAGATAGACTATACACACTAAACCAGTTGTATAGAAAGTGGTATAGGTAACGATATAATAATAAATGGGCAGATTTCTATATATGGCTAGATAAAAAAGTTATCTAAGACTAACCTATTACAGAGAAATGCATAAGTTATATTAAAGGAGTATTAATTATAACGTTAAGAAACCTAGAAGAAGGATCTAGAGACTGGAGAAGTAAGTAATAAATCTTAGTACCTATAGTAGAGATACTAGTGGTTAGGTTAACTAGGTATAGGTTTAAACTTAAGGATAAAGATAAACTAAGAGTTAACCTAAAATATGCAGCGCATTATATACTATTGTGGATAGCTTATGTGGATAATATATATAATATATATAGAGCACTAAAAGACAAGAACCGGAAGTACCTAGTAAAAATATATTAGGCACTAGAGGAAAAGCGGTTTAGAAATACTAAGTATATATATAGATGGCACCTAGTAGAAGTACAAGGTTAAGGGGACTTAATACTTTAACTAGGAAGATTCCTTATAGAGAAATGCCTAGATAGATAATAGTGGTAGGAGTGCCTAGAGAATACTTATCTATAGTATATAGAGAAAAAGAAACAAACTAAGTATTAGCTAAGGTTGGACTAAGTATAGGTAGGATCTAGCAGCTAATAGTTAGGAAAAGGGGAGGCGTATAGGACTAAAGAGAACCAGTATTAGAGCCTTAGACCCTTAAAGGAATTTAAGGATAACACCTAAATTTATAAGCTAAATAGCAAGATCAGCAGTTTAAAGCGTTAGTAGATAGTGGAGTAATTAGGAACTATATATTATTAAAGGCAGTGGAAAGAATAGGGTTACTATATAGATAGAAGGAACACCTATATCCACTTATAATAATTTTAGGGGATTAGATAGCCTATAGAGGAGGCATTATTAATCTTAAAATAGGACCTATTTAGTTAACTATTAAAGGAAGACCAGTTAGAATGTCTTTTAATATCCTACTATTAGGACAGGATAAGGTGATACTAGGAATGCCTTAGTTATAGAAGTACAATCTAAAGATTAATTGGGTTATAGGTTAGGTCAATATTAAGGATACTTAATGACGCAAAGTGTGACAGTAAACCAAGTTAGTATAGTACTAAGTTAGAGCAATATATAAAGAGACTAAGTAAGGCTTAAGTTATATACCAAAGAAATACCACAAGTATAGTAAAAAGTTATGGTTACTAGAAAGTGAAAAGCTGTTAAAGTATATAATATAGGACTATAAGATAGAATTAGAAGAGGGAATAAGTCCAAAGTTCTTTCTAATCTATAAGCTTACTAAAATGGAGTTAGTAGCGCTTAAAGAGTTTATCCAGGAGAACTTATATAAGGGATATATTAGACTGTTATAATCGTTAGTAGGATATCTAGTACTATTTATCCTAAAGAAAAACGGAAAACTTAGGATGTATATAGACTATAGATAGTTAAACAGCATTACTAGGAAGGATAGGTATCTTTTACCCTTAATTAGTAAGATCTAAGACAGGATAGGCAATGTAAAGATCTTTATAAAGATAGATCTAAAATAGGCGTACTATTAAATTAGGATTAAGGAAGGCGATAAATAGAAGGCAGCCTTTAGGTTAAAGGAAGGACTATATAAACCATTAGTTATATAATTCGGGCTTATAAACGCACTAGTAATATTCCAGAAGTAAATTAATAGTATATTAGGAGAACACCTAGATAAGTTTATTATAGTATACCTTAATAACATTATTATCTACTTAGAGAATGAGGAAGAATATAGAGAATATATTAAGTGGGTCTTAAAGAGACTATAGAAAGAATAGATACCAGTAGTAATTAAAAAATATAAGTTCTTTATAAGAAAAACCAATTTTATAGAATTTATTATTAAACTAGGGAAAATTAGCATAGACCTAAAGAAAGTTAAAGCTATAGTAAGTTGGTAAGAACCAGAGAATGTTATATAGTTAAGGTCGTTTCTAGGGTTTTGTAACTACTATAGAAGGTTTATAGTACAATAGTTAAAAAGTATTAAGCTGTTTACAAGGCTAACAAAGAAAGAGAAACTGTAGGTTTAGGGTAGTAAATAGAAAGAGCTGTTCTAGGAACTTAAAGAGTTATTTACCTAAGAACTAATTCTTAAGATCTATTAACCAAAGTTAGAAATGGTTATTAAGACAGATGCATTAGACTTTGCACTAGGAGTATATTTACTATAGAAGCACCAGGACGCATAGCATCCAGTAGCATACTATAGTCGGAAAATAACACCACTAGAGTTAAACTATAATATCTATAATAAGGAGTTATTAGGTATAGTTATAGTACTTAAGGAATAGAGAGCATTCTTACAAGGTATAGAGAAACCATTTATAGTTAAGACGGACTATAAGAACCTTATAGGATTCCTAATAATAAAGGAACTCAACCAAAGATAGGTTAGATGGGCGGAAATGCTTATAGAATACCATTTTAAAATTCAGTATACTAAGGGTATAGACAATGTATGAGCAGACGCTCTAAGTAGAAAGGCTAAACTATAAAGTAACGAAAAGCTATTAGGAGCTTTATTATAAAAGAATTAAGATAGATTAATTAGGTATAATTATCTAAAGATTACAGCAACTAAGGAAAGTTAGATCTATAAGTTACTAAAGAGTAATTAGATATAGAAGATCTAAGAAGCATAGGTAGAGGATCTAGACTTAGAGTAATATAAAAACAGAGAAGTAATATATATGCCTAAGTCTATTGTAGAAGAATTTGTTAAAGAATTCTATAAGGGAATAACATAAGGACATAATGGGTCTATAGGACTAGTGTTAAGGCTTTAAGAGGAGTATATTATTTAAGGAATCTAGGGGCTAGCAAGATAAGTTATAAGGGAATATCTAGATTGCTAAAGGAATAAACCAATAAGGCATAAGCCGTATGGAGGGCTACAACCTGTTAAAATACTAGGAAGACCATAGGAAGTTATATTATAGGGCTTTATTATTAAGTTACTAAAGTTAAGAGATCCTATTACAGGATAAGATTATAACGTAATTTTAGTAATAGTGGATAAGCTAATAAAGTGGGGATACTTTATAGTATATACTAAAGAGATATTAGTAGAAGATGTCGCTAGAATCTATATAAAGGAAGTATTTGCAAAACATAAAGCACTAGACAAGATTATATCAGACAAAGATCTAAGATTTATAGCAGTATTTTAGGAAGTGTTTCTAGCAGAATAAGGGGTTTGCGTAGTAATATCTATAGCATATTATCCGCAGACGGATGGATAAATGGAAAGACTAAACTAGACACTAGAATAGTATCTAAGGCATTATATTAATCACGTATAGAATAATTGGGTATTGTTATTACTAGTTATACAGTTTGTATACAACGCAACACTATAAGAAGGAATGGGGACATCACTATTTAAGGCGAATTACGGATATGAACTAAGAACATTATTATCGCCATATTAAGCAAAAAAGATAAGTAGCATAGCTAAATAAAGAATAGAGACATTAATAAATCTTTATAAAGACCTTAAGGAAACAGCTAAACTAGTATAAGAATAAATAAAAAGGTACTATAACGCTAAGAGATTTGAGGGACCAGATCTTAAGGAGGGAGATAGAGTGTAGCTACTACATAAAAAATTTAAGAGTTAATGACTAAGTAAGAAGTTAGACTATGTTAGACTAGGACCTTTTAAAATTAAGTAAAGGATTTTATTGGTTATATATAAGTTAAACCTACCAGCCAAAATAAAGATCTACCCTATATAATATATCGCAATGCTAGAGCTAGTACACGGGAATATTAAGCCACCAGTCTATAAGGCAGACACGTATAGAGGACAAAAGAAAGATAAATAGCAAGTTTTAAAGATTATTAGTTACGAGGATATAGATAACAAAACGTAGTATAAAGTAAAGTAGATAGGCTATAATAAGACTACCTAGGAACTACTAAGCAACCTAGAGAACGCTATAGGAAAGGTAAAGGAGTATTAGAAGAAAGTAGGTTAGAAAGCGTTAAAAAAGGATCGCTAAAGAACGAGTTACCTAAGGGGGACCCAAGAGGAGTAATTGCTAAGCTACTTAGAGTTGTTTCCCTTATAGGAGGAGAGCTAGTTCTTTTGTTACCTAGCTTGTCAAGACCCTATTAAACAAGCCTCTACTCCTTAAAACGGACCTTCTTACGCACTTTCTTAAGACGAAGAAGATAGGCAGAGGCCAATAGACAGGCTTTAAGGGCACGCTGTTAAGCAGCTGCAGCCTCCTGCTCTGCTTTCTGTAAACGATAAAGTTTATCTAAGGCGCTTAAGAGCTTACTGTCAAGTTTTATAGTGGCAGATTAAACACAAGACCCTATAACAAGTTACTTAGGGAACTTGAAGATTGTTAAGAGTTATAGGACGCGTATATTTAGCGTTAGAAACTAAACGAACGTCGTATAGCGATTAAATGTTTAACTTAGTACACTCTAAGCAGGAAGAGGGTTGCCGGGATAAAGGACTTACTAGCGTAATATATACTAACCCCTCTTTTGCATAATAAGAATATGGAGATGGTATAACTTTACTAAGCAATAGTATAGCAGCCATAGTACGGGCACGTCGTTGGAACGAAGAAGAAGAAGATGCTTTAGGTATAATAAGTAAGGATATTAACCAGATTAATTAGATAGACATTACACCTTTAGTAGATAACTTAGAGATATTAGGAATCTTTAAGGACAAAGATAAAAAGAAGGGAGATAGTGTTACAGACGCTTTAAGTACAATATTATAACTACTTAGAGAAGAGTCGGCGGAAGCTAGTTAGTTAATATAGGCATAGTCTAGGATAGAGCCGGTGGAGCTATATGACGAGGAATGGTAACCGAGGTTATATAACGTGCTCTATAAGGTCTATAAGGTCTATAAGGTCTGTTATATACCTTACATACCTTATATACCTTACGTACAAGAGAGGATTTCTTAGGAGTACGGTTGTGTATTTAAGGGACCTTAGTCTCTACTATATATAGTTCTCTCCTTGTAGTGAATCTTAGAATATAATTAGAGTTAATCTATTAGGCAACCACTCTACCAGTTGTTATTACGTTGTTGATTTATTCTTACCTATATACCTAGCCTAATAATAGGACCTACCGTAGTTCCTACTACAAGGTTCTATTACATTATAGCCCTCCATACGGCTTATGCCTTGTTGGTTTATTTCTTTAGCAATTTAAATATTCCTTTATAACTTATCTTACTAGTCCCCAGATTTCTTAAATAATATACTCCTTTTATAGTCTTAACACTAGTCCTATAGACCCGTTATATCCTTATATTATTCCCTTATGGAATTCCTTAATAAACTTCTCTATAATAGACTTAGGCATATATATTACTTCTCTGTTTTTGTATTACTCTAAGTCTAGATCCTCTACCTATGTTTTTTAGATCTTCTATATCTAATTACTCTTTAGTAATTTATAGATCTGACTTTCTTTAGTTGCTATAATTTTTAGATAATTATACCTAATTAATCTATCTTAATCCTTTCGTAATAAAGCTCCTAATAGCTTTTTATTACTTTATAGTTTAGCCTTTCTGCTTAAAGTATCTGCTCGTGCATTATCTATACCCTTAGTATACTGAATTTTGAAATGGTATTCTATAAGCATTTCCACCTATTTAACCTGTCTTTAGTTAAGTTCCTTTATTATTAGGAATCTAGTAAGGTTCTTATAGTCTATTTTAACTATAAATGGTCTCTCTATGCCTTATAAGAATGCTCTTTATTCCTTAAGTGCTGTAACTATACCTAACAACTCCTTGTTATAGATGTCGTAGTTTAACTCTAGTAGTATTATCTTTTAACTATAGTACGCTACTGGATGCTATGCGTCCTAGTGCTTCTATAGTAAGTATACTCCTAGTGTAAAGTCTAATACGTCTATCTTAACAACCGTTTTTAACTTTAGTTGATAGATTTTAAGGATTGGCTTTTAGGTAAACAACTCTTTAAATTTCTAGAATAGCTTTTTTTACTTACTACCCTAAACCTATAGTTTCTCCTTCTTTATTAGCCTTATAAACGGCTTAATACTTTTTAATCATTATACTATAAACCTCCTATAGTAGTTATAAAGCCCTAAAAACGACCTTAACTATATAATATTCTCTAGTTCTTGCTAACTTACTATAGCTTTAACTTTCTTTAGGTCTATGCTAATTTTCCCTAGTTTAATAATAAATTCTATAAAATTAGTTTTTCTTATAAAGAACTCGTATTTCTTAATTGCTACTAGTATCTGTTCTTCCTATAGTCTCTTTAAGACCCATTTAACATATTCTCTATATTCTCCCTTATTCTCTAAGTAAATAATAATATTATTAAGATATGCTATAATAAACTTATCTAGGTGTTCTCCTAATACACTATTAATTTACTTCTAGAACGTTACTAGTGCGTTTATAAGCCCAAATTATATAATTAATAGTTTATATAGTCCTTTCTTTAACCTAAAGGCTACCTTCTACTTATTACCTTTCTTAATCCTAATCTGATAGTATGCCTACCTTAGATCTATCTTTATAAAGATTTTTACGTTACCTATCCTATCTTAGATTTCGCTAATTAAGGGTAAAGGATACCTATTCTTTCTAGTAATACTATTTAACTGTCTATAGTCTATACACATCCTAAGTTTTCTATTTTTCTTTAGGATAAATAGTACTGGATATTCTACTAATAACTATAATAGTCTAATATATCCCTTGCGTAAGTTCTCCTGGATAAACTCCTTAAGTGCTATTAACTCTATTTTAGTAAGCTTATAGATTAAAAAGAACTTTAGACTTATTCCCTCTTCTAATTCTATTTTATAGTCCTATGCTATATATTCTAATAGCTTTTTACTTTCTAGTGACTATAACTTCTTACTATACTTATGGTATCTCTTTAGTATATAACTTAAGCCTCGCTTAGTCTCTTTATATATCACTTTAACTTGGTACTATACCAACTTAGTTTACTATTGTATCTTATATTATTAAGTATCCCTAATATTAACCTAACCTATAACCTAATTAATCTTTAGATTATACTTTTGTAACTAAGGCATTTCTAATATCGCCTTATCCTGTCCTAATAGTAGGATATTAAAAGATATTCTAACTGGTCTCCCTTTAATAGTTAACTAAATAGGTCTTGTTTTAAGATTAATAATACCTCCTTTATAAGCTATTTAATCTCCTAAAATTATTATAAGTAGATATAGGTGTTTTTTCTATCTATATAGTAACCCTATTCTTTCCACTGCTTTTGGTAATATGTGGTTCCTTATTGCTCTACTATCTATTAATACTTTAAACTGCTGATCTTGCCACTTAACTTATAAGTTTAGGTGTTGTCCTTGCATTCCTTTAAGGGTTTAAGGCTTTAATACTAGTTCCCTTTAGTTTTATACGCCTCCCCTTTTCCTAACTATTGGTTACTAAATTCTACTTATACTTAGTCTAACCTTAGCCAATACTTAGTTTGTTTCTTTTCCTCTATATACTATAGACAAGTGTTTTCTAGGCACTTCTACTACTATTATCCATCTAGGCATTCTTCTGTAAGGAATCTTCCTAGTTAAAGTGTTAAGTCCCCTTAACCTTATACTTCTACTAGGTGCTATTTATATATATACTTAGTATTCCTAAACCGCCTTTTCTTAGGTACCTAATATATCCTTATTAGGTACTTCTAGTTCTTGTCTTTTAGTGCTCTATGCATGTTATAGGTGTTATCTATATAAGCTATCCACAATAGTGTATAATGCGCTAGGTGACTTAGGTTAACTCTTAGTTTATCTTTATCCTTAAGTTTAAACCTATATCTAGTTAACCTAACCACTGGTATCTCTATTATAGGTACTAAGATTTGTTATTTACTTCTCTAGTCCCTAGATCCTTCTTCTAGGTTCCTTAATATTATAATTAATGCCCCTTTAATATAACTTATGCGTTTTTCCGTAATAGGTTAGTCTTAGACTACTTTTTTTATCTAGCTATATATAAAAGTCTTCCTATTTATTATTATGTCATTACCTATACCACTTTCCATACAACTGGTTTAGTGTATATGGTCTATCTATTAGAAAGTACCTTGTTATCGCTATATTATAACATTCTTTGGTATATCTTTCTTTAAATCTAGTTAGGATATTTAGATTCTCCTCTTATTCTAGTTTATTTAACTACTTTACCCTAGATGTCCCTGCACTTAGCCTATTAGTAATTCTTTATACGGGTACTCTATTCCCTTTATAGTTTGGTATGCTAGATCTCTGGTTTAGTTTCTGCTCTTGCTATATAATAATTCTTGTCCTGAACTTATCTATAGTTTCTTGTTTTCTGCGTCTTACAGCTGGATCCTTATAGTTATTTTACTTTTTAATCCTAGTATTAACTATTTAATCTTTAGGCTAAATACTACGTTTACCTAGGATTGCTAACGTTCTTATTTATTCCCTAAACCTGCAGTCCCTAAACTTATATCCTATATTTATTTGTTTATCTATAAACTAAGTAGCTGCCCTTTCCTATTAGTTTTTGTCTATTATAGGTTTTTAGGTGTGTCTTATCTTGTTTTAAAAATCTTAAGCTTCTTACATCTCTTCTTAAGAATCTTAAGCCTGTGGCCTTTTACCTTTATTGAGTAATAAGCTAGCACTAATAGTTATCTACTTACTTAGTTTCTTCTAAACATTACTCCTATTGTTTTATAAAGCGATGGAAATCGTATCTAATAGTATTATGGTATCTGTTACTAAACCTTGTTTTATAATGGTCTTAGTCTCTGCTTCTGTTTTAACTTCTCTAAGGTCTGTATGCTCCTAGTAAGCTACCTTCGTTGCCTTATTATTGGTAAATACTTTACCTATATTAAACTTATTATCTTTAATATCTAATTTATAAGCTGGTTCTTTAGTTCCTTTAAACTTAGATAATAATAGCTCCTATAGCTAATAGCTTGCGCCATACTTAGCGTCCTTATGAATTTGGCATATGTTATTATAATAAAACGCGAAACTGTTAATTGAACATTCTTTTATTCCTTATAGTGCACTATTATCCCTTTATATATACGTGTCCCCTGCTAGTTAGGTTCCCTTTACTATATAGTTACTTTAACCACCTCTATAGTCTCTGGCGAAATGACTTTGTTTTCTATAATTTATATAAGCCCTATCTTTAAACTATTTTTCTTGTTGTGGAGTCTACCTAAACATCTTCTGCTACTAAGATCCCTGGTTTAGCCTCTGCTCTTAGGTCCTTTAATTACTAGATCCTTAACCTTTAGGTTTTTATAATTTCTTTTCCTACTTTTGGGTTTCTTTGGTACTACTTAGGTTTATTAGCTCTGCGCCATTCTATAGTTTTTAACTCTGTGTCTGTTGTTGCGTACTCTGCGCCCTATATAACTATAGAACTTTGTCTTGCCCTTTCTTAGCTTGTTCCCTTTAATAGATCCTATTATTAATCTTTATTAACTGGTCTATTAGTTCTCTTAAAGTATCCGTATCTTCTATTAGGATAATTGTGTCCTAGACTTTAGCCTTAAGTCCTTACTTATACTGTGCCATAAGCGCCCTATTATTCTACTTAACCTATATAGCTAGTGTTTAAAACTGCGTTGTATACTTAATTGCTAAAGTGCGTTATACTAAGTTCTAAAGTTTCCGTTCCGCTGTTATGGTTGCTTTAGGGTTTCTAAACATTTACATTAACCATTCTGCGAATCCGTTCTAACTTGTAAATATATACCGTACGTCTGGGTTAGTAGTTGTTATACCGTTTGCTTATATTTCTATAAGGTAAGGCTTAAACCACTCTAGAGCTCTTCCTAATAAAAATAGTCCTGCGTATATTACCTGGTCCGTAGGTGTTGCTAACTTTACTTCTTTCTATATAACCTTAAAATGTATCTGTGTAAGAAACCCTTTAAGCTTTAACTTCTCCCCTAAGAACTGTTTAACTGAAGGTAACTTAACCTTTACTACTTTAATTCTATTAATGCGTTCTTTAAGTAGCCTGCTATTATCCTGTAAGCAATTAACCATTTCCTGTAACTAACCTTATATAACCACTTAAGAATCCATATCTGCTATACTGGTATCTCCTAACCCTAAGGTCGTGGCTGCCGTTAATATCATCGTAACTAGTGCTTTAGGTGGTATATTATTTAATCTTATTTAATACCGTAACCTTAGTAGTAAATGTGTAACGGAACCTTATAGCAGGAACTACGGTGGGTCCTATTATTAGGCTAGATATATAGGTAAGAATAGTGTTAATAACGTAATAATAACTAGTGGAGTGGTTGCCTAATAGATTAACTCTAATTGTATTCTAAGATTTACTACAAAGAGAGAACTATCTAGGTAGGGACTATGGTCCTTTAAATATATAACTATACGCCTAAGAAATCCCTTTGCTATATAAGGTATGTATGCTCTGTCTGCTCTGTTATAGATTACATAGATTACACAGATTATATAGATCACATCATGTGACCTCAGCTACCATTCCTCGTCACATAGTTCCACCGGATCCATCCTGGACCGTGCCTGTATTAACCAACTAGCTTCCTCCGACTCTTCTCCAAGTAGTCATAACATTGTACTTAAGCTGTCCGTAACAAGTTCTTTACAAAAAAGACTAATTTTATAGGATTTATTATTAAACTAGGAAAGATTAGCATAGACCTAAAGAAAGTTAAAGCTATAGTAAATTAGCAAGAACTAGAGAATGTTACACAGTTGAGATTATTTCTAGGGTTTTGCAATTACTATAGGAGGTTTATAGCACAGTAGTTAAAAAATATTAAGCCGTTTATAAGGCTAACAAAGAAAGAGGAACTATGGGTATAGAAAAATAAGTAAAAGAAGTTATTTAGAGAACTTAAGGAGTTGTTTACCTAGGAACTAATCCTCAAGATCTACTAACCAAAGTTAAAGACGGTTGTTAAGATAGATATATTAGACTTTGCACTAGGAGCATATTTGCTACAAAAGCATTAGGACGTATAGCATCCAGTAGCGTAATATAGTTAAAAGATAATACCACTAGAGTTAAACTATGACATTTACAACAAAGAGTTATTAGGTATAGTTACAGCACTTTAAAAAATAGACAGCATTCTTATAAGGCATAGAGAAACTATTTATGGTTAAAACGGACTATAAAAACCTTACAGGATTCCTAATAATAAAGGAACTTAACTAAAGACAGGTTAGATAGGTAGAAATGCTTACAGAATATTATTTTAAAGATTAGTATACCAAAGGTACTAAAAATGTAAGAGCAGACGCACTTAGTAGAAAGGTAGAGTTATAAAGTAATAAAAAGCCATTAGGGGCTTTACTGCGAAAGGATTAAGACAGATTGATTAGGTATAATTATCTAAAGATCGCAGTAACTAAGGAGAGTCAGGTCCATAAATTACTAGAGAGTAATTAAGCGCAGAAAATCTGAGATATATAGGTAGAGGATCTAGATACGGAATAGTATAAGAATAGAGAAGTGACTTATATTCTAAGGTCTATTGCAAAAGAGTTTATTAAGTTATTTTATAAGGGACTAACTTAAGGATATAACGGAGCTATAGGCTTAGTGTTAAGACTTTAAAAAGAATACATTATTTAAGAAATCTAGGGACTAGTAAGATAAGTTATAAAAGAATGTCTAGATTACTAAAGAAATAAACTAATAAAGTATAAGCCGTATAGAGGGCTATAACCTATTAAAACACCAGAAAGACTATAGGAAGTTATATTATAGGACTTTATTATTAAGTTACTAAAGTTAAGAGATCCTATTATAGGGCAAGATTATAATATAATCTTAGTAATAGTGGATAAGCTTATAAAGTGGGGATACTTTATAGCATACACAGAAGAGATATTAGTAGAAGATATCGCTAGAATCCATATTAAGGAAGTATTCGTAAAACATGGAGCACTAAATAAGATTATATTAGACAGAGATCTAAGATTTATAGCAGCATTTTAGGAGGTATTCTTGGCGGAATAAGGAGTTTGCGCAGTAACCTTAATAGCGTATTATCTGCAGATAGACGGTTAAACGGAAAGATTAAACTAGACACTAAAACAGTATCTAAGGCACTATATTAATTACGCATAGAATAATTAGGTATTATTATTACCAATTATATAGTTTATATACAATGCAACACCACAGGAAGGAATAGGAATATTACTATTTAAGGCGAATTATAGATACAAGTGTTGGTCATACAGGGTGACTCACCAATAACGACTACTCGAGTAGGGTTACAGTGATGTTGGTTAATATGCTTTTTTTGATCTAGAATAGGGGAGGGCGAGGAGCTTAAGGCTCCTCGCCACGCTAGTGCCGCGGCTACACGTAACCACACGTAATATATTCCCAACACTAGCAGCTCTTCTTTTGTGGTTGCCATCTATATATAAAATACCGCTTGACTAGCGTAACAAGTATCAATCCTCTTTACTTACTATTGCCATTGTAATATATGATGGCTTGTATAAATGCTTTTAAACTGAAACTTGCGGATTGTTATCTAATAAAGATACTAAGCTAAGAAAAAGAAGAAGAAGAATAATTATTAGGGAGTGGTAGGTAGATATATCGCGAGGGCCGCCAAGGCGCTAGTGGTAAGCAAACCAATGGCGATTTTCTATCCCGGGGATGGAAAATCCTAATTGGTTATTTAGAGTTAGGGTAGATATCGTGTTAAGGGCGCCAAGGCGCTAAGCGTAAGCGAGCTAATAGCGATTTTCTATACCGGGTATAGAAAATCCTAATTGGCTGGCTGAAACCAGTATCTGTAGATTGTAGTAGAACTTGGTGGACAGTTGCGGTGGAACTCGGTAGATAGTTGCGGTAGAATTCGGTGGACAGTTGCAGTGGAATTCGGTAGATAGTTGTAGTGGAATTCTACTCCCTTTTAACCCAACCTTTAACTCGTATATAGAGAATGTTCGTGTTAATAAACGTTTTTAGAGCCTTGTTTGGGTTTGCCTTTATTATTACATCTACTGGGTTGTCTTGGCCATTAATCTATTAAATCTTAAAGAGTTCTCGCCGTTTGTAAGATTGCTGAAGTGCCATAATATCGATTATAAGGCGCTTCTCCTTTGTGGTACCAAGCTTGACTAAACACTTATAGAGGGAATATAAGTTGGTATATACAATTATAGGGATAGTGGGAAGTTTAAGTTAATCTATAATTATTTTTAGGGTAGTTCCAATTGCAATTGCTATATTAACTCCGCTAACCATTCTATATATCTCTAACGCTAGAACGCTTTAAGTGACGCGCTTACTCTTGGTTAAGCTCCAATGGATAAGATTACTGTGGATTATAAAGTTATTCTCTTTAGTAGATTTGTTCGCGATGATAATCTTATATCCCAACTAGGAGCTAAAATCTTTGTTATTTACGAACAATCCATCAACAAATACAAAGAGCTTAGCGGTGGGAAGACTAATAGGCATATAGAGTAGTCCCCGATCGAGATAGTTCATTTGCTAGAAGAGACGCTTATTTAGGGCAAGGATATTATCCTTAGTTGGTTCCTAGTATTAGGCGGCAATAGAGAGATTGAATAAAGCCTTAGGTTAATAAATAGAAGTAATATAAGCTCCGCAAGCACGTTGCTCCATATATTCTTGTTTCGGAGAGTTGATATTAATAACGTCGATCTTCTTGCCTTGACCCTTCTGGCGCAAAGCAATAGAATCCTTATTTAGGGAGAGGATGCATCCATTAAAAAGTAATAGTGTTGTTAAATTAAGCTTTTCCTTTAGCTTTGCTATAAGATTTGCCTTTACTAGCTTATCTTCTTTAAGAGCTAAAAATTGGTTGTCTCCTAAGATAATTATATTATTAGTTTATATGCTAATGATTCCAAATAGAGTTCCCGTAGTTGTGATAAGGAAGCAGGGATTAAATATAGAAGTAGTTATTAAGAGCTTCTCTTTATGGTGCTTGCTATAAGTAGCCTACCAATAAGTTCCTGCCTCTGCGATTCCATATAATAGCTTAAGTACAACCATGATCGTATCTTTAGGATATTGGTAGCGAATTTGCTCTAGAAGGTATGCCAGTATTAAGCGCTAAAGGCACGTCTCTAATTGGGTATAGGCCTGAGTAATATCTCTTAAATAAACCGCTATTTTATTCTTTATTAGGGAGGGAGCTAGTGCAATAATAACTCACTAACTAGCTTGTTGAATTGTAGGGGATTGTATAAGAATTACTTCCTTACCGTTATTGTTATAACCTTAAATAACCAGTCTTAACTTCTTAAATAGGGTGTTAGTGGCTTTGCCTTTAATCTTATTAACTATTCTTAACTTAAAGATGCAAACTCTATTAAACTTAGTAGGGTTATATTTCTTAAATTTAAAGACTCCTCTTATAATAAGACCGTCGATCTCCTGCTTATTAGATGCTTGGAAAGGGGCTTCTAGAGTTATAATACAGCCTTCCTTTTAGAGTTGTTTTGTGAGCTTAAAGTCCACCTTCTCTTTAGCTATTATAAAGGCCATTAATAACTTAACTCTACTCTTAATGGCGGCAACGAATTGCTCTTCAAAATCAATAAGATGTTGGCGATTTTGTAATCCTTTTGGACGACCTCTACCGCGTCGTGGTTGCGGCATATTTGCTACAACTATATTAGAATTGTAGTCGCCTTCTAGAGCACATTAATCGTGGTTCTCCTCTAGGGTATCCTCTATAGCATCCTATAAAGGCTTAAAACTGTCGTCCCTATAATAGGGCTTGACAACGGTTAAGCGGAATTAAGTAGGTCTATAGGGCATTTAAAGAGTGCAAGTTTAACCCTTAATGGCGATAAGTGTATATAGGCCTAACTAGCCCCCTTTCTTACGCCATACCCGTACTTCAGATTGGAGTGGTAGATCTGTTATAATTGAGGTATTTGGACCGTTTCTCATTCTTAGTACGTTATTAACCTGGCGTGTGGCGTAGATGCGGCGCACCTCCTTTATTGCCTTATGGATAGCCTCAGCTCGTTGCGTAATGGATGGAGATAGTGGAGAATTATTAGTTATTTAAGGGTAGGCGCTAAAGACTAGTAATGTAGGTACGAGCCCATCTAGGCCAGCGGAATCGTTAATAGCCTTAACAGCCATCTGTAAGGTAAGCTCTTTGCTAGCGCCCTCTAGTTCCAAAGAAATAATCTTATATACTTGGCGTAATGGCGTGTGATATTGTTCTACTTTTCTAACACTATTATGTGCCTTAATAGGGACTTCCTTAACCTTAATTTCTATTGCCCTTGCCTATTACTGAAACTTTGTAGATAAGAAGTTCCTTCCTATATTATAAATAACTTAATTAGGGGGTCCTAGGTAGATATTAATCTAGCATAATTAGAGAGTATCCCATGCGTTCCTAGCTGATATATCTTTTAGGAAGCGTGCGGCTTAAAAAGAGGTTAAAAGGTTAACAACTTAGAGTACTAGCTTACTGCTAAGATATATAATGTTAATAATAATACAGAAGTTAAAGTCGTAGTTATCTTTAAGGGTGAACTTAAATCGGCCAGGGGACTTCTGGTTCATTTAGCAGTAATAGTAGTACTTTATAAGATGCTTAATCGTTTTAGCCTTAACTTTATAACCTACTTGCTAAAGAACCCTAAGCAATCTATAAACTAATAGGTGACCAAAGCGACGGTGTAGTTAACGTAACTCCAACTTAGTTAAATGGCTCTAAGCAACACTCCTTTCTAGCTATTAAAGGAGCAACTAAGGGTAACCCTACTTGCGTATAATAGGCACCCGATTCTCTCCCTAAACAAGTATATTCTTAAGGTTATTAAGCTTAACGCCTAACTTATCTATATCTTAGATATAGAATAGAAACGGGGTGTTCGTAGAAACAATATGGAAAGTGATATATCCTAACGGAGTTTAGACCTTAATTATACTAAGGGAGATTATAGTACCCTTGCTAAAGCGAATTGTATATTGGCCTACTATTAATTAGTTAATCTAAACAGAGCTATTAAGCTGCTAAAGAGCTTAAACTTAAGGTTCTCCTACTATAGATACTCCTGCGGCTCTAGTATCTAGCATAATACCATAGAAGACGTTCGCCGAGTATCTGTTATTAAAGGAGAACGCGGAACTTTCTTTTGGCTTATTAAAGATATCTAACTTTGTAACAGAATGGAGCGTAGATTAGTTATTAAGGACAGTAACGGTTTATATGCCATTTACCTCACCATACTTAGTAAAGTATTGGTTGGGAGAGTAGTCCTTAATTTCTATATCTATAAGGAGCTGTTCGGCCTTATTAACCTTACCCTTAAGATCTTCTTCGCCTTTATATTAAACCAGGAAGCTTTAGAAGTAGGCTATAGTAACTTTATAATTTCCAACGTTTCGTGCGCTCTAGCGAAACTTATTATATACCTCCTTTTGTCTGTTAAGAGGGTGCCTAGTTAACCAGTAATTTAGCTTTTTACAAACATAGCATTTCTTCTATTAATTGTTTTGAGATAAACCTCTATAAGGACCTCCATAATTGCTTTATAGTTAACGTTAATCGTGCCCTCTGCCGTATTCTTTACCCTAGCCACCATATATTCAATCAGTCCAGTTATAATTGTGTTAGTCAGTTAGGTCAATTAAAGTAGGTTAGGGTTAGGCATTAAATTGCTGTACTTCTTAAGAGCGCAGAGCGGTGCTAATAGAGGATCTTAATTAAGCATATACTCCTTTATAAGTATTTGCAGGATTAAAGAGGGCAAGGTTGCATTTTTTAACACCTTAGTATGCGCTAATAACTTAATCGCGTAGGCTAAAGTCCTCTTAATATAATTTGGATAAACCACGCTAAATTATCTAAAGTTAATTAAAGAGCTTTTAAAGACAATTAAGCCAAGAAACACCTGGGTTTGTAGCAATAATCCTTAAAAAGGTAGTCTCTCTTTACTCCAATATATACTGTTGCTTATTCTCTTCTGTTTTAAAGTGGCACCTTAACTTATATATTATGCGGTTGAAATCGTATCCTTTTCCTGCCAAACGATTATAATAGAAGGTGCTAGCTTGGCCCCTAAGCATAATAGAATAGGCGTTATAGTATTAATCAGACTCTATTCCTATCTTTTAGCAATAGTTATAGAAGATACGCAGTTTTGAATTAAGAATATTATATAATTCCCCACCGAATTTATTTTCTTAATCTAAATAGAGCTTCGTAAGTTCTATAAGCAATTTTAAAGTGCTTTTAATTTAAGATTAAGATAGAGGAGGGAGTTGCATTATAGGTTGTAATGGGGATATAGGTCTAGTCAGTGGAGTCTAAAGGCTATTAGCTCGCGAAGCAGGGGGGTCTTGTATTTGCTTTAGTAGCGTATTATTTGGATTCTATTATAAGTTAAGCTTCCTTATAGTGCGTAGTTAGTGCTTGATCTCCTATAGAGTCCATTTATGCTCTTCTTTTGCGTTAATAACTTGCTCTTAAATATTGTCTCTAATAGCGCTTCTATCCATAGGGACAAACACTCTATTCTCCTAAAGGAAGTTACGGAAGTCTTATACAATAAGCTTGTTCGCAAGAGCCTATATTTCCTTTGTCTATCCAACAAAGTCCTCCTTTATGCAATACCATAGTATAGTGTTGTTGTATTTACTGTCTATGTAGTGTACTATGTGGTATAATAAGAATCCGTTTAGGTCCTTTTGCTTAGCGTTTGTAGGGTTAATGTCTTTGTTCCATATCTTTGGGTTAATGTCTTCTTCGTACTTCTTTAGGTAGGTTAACGCCATAATAGGTTAAAGGTAGGTAGGGTTTTCGGTTTTGTAGAATCTCGTAGGTTTGCTATTAAGAGGTAGGCAATTCGAGATGTTGTTTAACGTGTTTTGGACGTTGACTTGGGACCTTAGGTTTAGTAACACTTCTGACCTAAAGTACTCGACCAAATCTTCGTAAACGTGGTTGTTCTGCGTGATGGACGCAACTTGGTATCTCCTAGTACTTAGTAACACTTCTGTTACTAGTTTTCCGCAAGTCTAAGGTAGCACAGTATCGCCGGGATCCATTCCATATAAGCGTATATGGCACCCCTGCACGAGACTGTCTCTTCTGTTCGAAAACCTAGCTGGTCTGTGGTTGACTGTGTATTTAACCACTGATCAGTGTTGGTTACACAGGGTGACTCACCAATAACGACTACTCGAGTAGGGTTATAGTGATGTTGGTTGATATGCTTTTTTTGATCTAGAATAGGGGAGGGCGAGGAGCTTAAGGCTCCTCGCCACGCTAGTGCCGCGGCTACACGTGACCACACGTGATATATTCCCAACAACAAGCTAAAAACATCATTATTACCACGCTAAGTAAAGAAAATAAGTAGCACAGCCAAAGAAAGAATGGAGACGTTAATAAATCTTTATATAGACCTTAAAGAAACAGCTAAACTAGTACAAAAGTAAATAAAAACATCGGGAAAATATTCGCAGGCTGGGTTTCAAGTCGACTTTGCTAAGCGCGTTTCGCGTAATTGACATGCAATTTGACTAACTTGACACGCAATTGACCAACTTGACACGCAATTGACCAACTTGACACGCAGTTGACCAACTTAACATATTTAAAAGTTAAACGACACGCAATTAACCTGCAATTAACCAATTTGACATATTTATAAGTTAAATAATACGCAGTTGACCAACTTATACATTCCTTAATA
>Ga0307507_10000324_pt1 | contig 96634 bp, 63 predicted proteins | sample 7_EM_MG_FD_207223 | JGI IMG/M metagenome (GOLD analysis project Ga0307507, IMG submission 207223) | Populus trichocarpa ectomycorrhiza microbial communities from riparian zone in the Pacific Northwest, United States - 7_EM | ecosystem: Host-associated > Plants > Roots > Unclassified | place...
AGTAGTAATATAGCTATAAACTAACCGCTATAAGAGACGCGTCTCCTCTTAGGGTATATTACTATTAGCTTTATAGCTCTTCCCTTTTAAGGGCTAGGCTATAACCTCCTTAATAAAAAAGAGAAGTAGCTTATCCTCTATAATAGTATTACTGTTATAGTACTGCTTCTATTTATAGAAGGCCTAGAGCTAGATAATATATTAGCTATAGGGCGCAATAGGGGTATTATATCCTTTTTACCTTAAACTCTCTCTGCTTTGGTTTATATATTAAAAATATATTCTTAAGCCTAGTGGTATACGTAATGGCAAGGACATACTATACGTTAGCGCGTAATTTAGCATTATTAGTAATATTAATCTCTATACAGTTGGTTAGCGCTATTTTATATAGTAGGTATAATAGCAGACGTGCTACTATAATTAAGGATTAGGTAAGGAGGACTTTTTTATATATACTTAAGGCCCTAATGGCCCTAATTACCGTATAGTTGGCGTCTATTAGCAGCTTAATTAGTAGGTAGTCCCTAATACGCATATTTTTACAGCTTAGCACTTATAGCGCTATAGAGATCCTTAAATCTAACCTAGGTGGCTAGCTAAATATATAATTTCCTAGCTAACCAAGGATAAGCCGGGCCTCGCATACTATAGAATCAACTTTTTAACAAAAAAGGTTAGCGATATCCGCTTGCGGATATACGTATGTCCGCTAATTAATTCTATGGTCTGAGCTTGCTGAGGTAAAGTTTATCCAGTAAGTTCGCGCAACATGGCACTGGCCGAGCTTTAACCCGTTCGGACTCGATAACGTGTCAGTTGCACATGGAAGGAACTGCCACACCAGCCACTTCAATGGAACAGCATAGGCAGCACGTCACGGCACCCCAACAACACCACCGAATCACATGAATCCCTAGATCGAGCTACAAGGTATCTATTTTTCACCCCCCGTCTTCATCACACCAAACCACATATCCAAAAACAATCACGAAAAGAACACCCCCTCGCCTCTCCCATCTGCTCCCCCGCCTAATTTACCAAAAGAATGTCCCAGGCACCACCTCAAAAACTCCTGCCAAACAAAAAGCATCGCTGGAAAAGTCACAATCGTGAAAAAGGAGCCCGCCTCGCCCACCACCCCACCTCTCCTCCCAGTAGTAGTGGGGAGGGAGGGCAAAGGGATGGGGGCTGAGGATCGCCGTTGATGCACCAGATCTATGCTATGCCGGCTGCTGGCTAAAACAGGAGGTGGGGATGTTATGGTGTATAATGTATGATGAAGGGGTAGTGTAGTGTAGTGCAGCGCAGTATAATCGTTTGCTCGCTCGCTCGTGATTTCGTGTATGTTTCGCTCGCTAAAAAAAAAAACAAAGAAAAGAAAAGCAAAAGTAGAAGACCAGAAGCAAGAACAAGAATGAAAGGGGATCTAACCAACTCATCCCGCTCCCATAGCACCCCAGCACCACCCAACTCCCAGCACAGTTCCCCACTGGGACCTCGCGCTCCGCACCACCCTCCAAGCTCCGCTCAGCTGACATAAAAAAGCTTCATAGCGCTCAGCACCCTCTTCCTACAAACCGGACACACATCCACGCGGCGCGCACAGCCAAGACACGCAACCACATGGCCGCAATCATAGAACGCAGCCTCCGCCCCCTCCTCCCAGCAAATCCTGCACAGCCTCTCCGTCTCCTGCGCAACCTTCCAGTGCGTAACCCCCTCCCCAAACCGCTTATCCTGCTTCCAACCCCCAACATAGGTATTCCCCGTGCTCGCCTCCACAAACGTGCCCGTGCCATGCTGCTGGCCCGCCACCCACTCGCCATCGTACGTATCGCCGTTCTGGTACGTGTACAGCCCGTGGCCGTGGCGCAGGCTGAGGCGGAACTGGCCCGCATACGTGGCGCCGGTGTGGTAGATGCGGGTGCCGTGGCCGTGCTTGTGCCCGTGCTGCATCTCGCCCTTGTAGTACTGTGCGCTGAAGTAGTTGCTGGTGAAGTGGCCGGAGGTGAGGGCGGGGAAGTTGCGCGCGTGCGCGCGGAACGCGAGGTAGGGCTGCGGGTCGGCGAAGGCGGCGCGCGCGGCGAGCGCGCTGCGCTGCTCTTCTGTGAGCGGCCTTGTCGCGATGATCACGGTTGTGTTGTGCAGGTCGTTTTGCGAGAAGGAGCGCCGCAGCCGGATCGGGTGCGTTGTTGTTAGGTCTTCCTCTTCGTGCAGCTCGAGCGCTGTGTCTGGGGGGAGGGAGAGCAGGGTGCAGACGGTGGTGTCGACGCGCGCGGATTTCGGCGCGATGTGCGAGCCGCGCGATGTGAGCGTCTGGGCTTCGGCGTCGAAGAATTTGAGGAAGAAGTAGATTTCGTCGGGGATAACTGGGGTGGCCGCTGGAGGCGGCGGTGGCGGGACGGCTTGGATTTCCGCTACAGGGGGTGGAGGTGGGAGGTCAGCCGTCCCGCTCATCTCAGTGTCTGTTGGCGGTGGTGGGACGGGGATCACAACCTCGACGGCTGGTGGATTAACCGGGGGTACTTCTGCTGCCACTTCTGCTGCCACTTCTGCTTCAACCATGACTTGGTCCGGCTGATCTGGAGGTGGTTCTTGTACTATAGGCCTGAGCTCGGGTTCGTCAGGCTCGCTCATAGGGGTATCTTCAGAGGCGGGAACATTCTCTGGCGCTGGCGCTGGCGGTTCAGGAGCAGGAACGTTTTCGATGACAGGTGGCGGAACAGTCTGTGATGCTAGTGGAGAAGCAGCCTCTAGATTCTGGGGTGCAGGCGCAGGCGCAGGCGCAGGATCTGGTTCTGGCTCTTTTGGCACTTCCTTCGGCAACTCAGGTAGGTCTGCGAAATCAATCACATGAACCCAGATGCGATAATATGGCCAGTGTTCCTCAATCTCGCTGAGAGACCACGAATCGCTCTGATCTTCGTAATTGTCGATGCTGCCGGAAGAATATTCGATCTTGCCGGTCGAGAGTAGGTTGGGACGGAACGCAGTTCCTCTAAGGGCGTCTAGGAACCAGAATTTAATCTGCCTCGGGTCCTTGATATTCTTTACAACTTTAGCTAGCTTGTTCCTGACTTCTTTGCAGCCGTCGCATGACGTAAGCTTAACGCTGTAGACGAGGCCTGAGTTTCCAGGAGCCCATTTTGGATCGTAGGCATCGATTGTTCCTGGGCCTTCATGCTGGAGGAATGCCCTCGAGTCAATGACCTGGAATTCATAAGACCTGGCATTGGCAATCTTCTCCTTCTCTTCGGCCTCCTTCTCGGCATCCGTCTTCGGTGGTGCTGGGGGCTCAACCTGGAAAGGCGATGGAGGAGTACGTGCTGCTTGGGATTTTCTCATTTCATCGAGAAGCCACTCCGGAACCTCCCATGTCTCAGTCTCAGGCTGGTGACTGAGCGCGAGGCCGGCGACATCGCTCCGCACATACATGACAATGTATGCTACTGGATCCCTGCCTGCCACTTTATCAGACCCTGCCTTTCCTTCATGCGCCTCCACAGCTTGCCGCTTTGTTAGACAGACAACTTTGTTTTCGTCTTTGCTGTCTGTATAGCTATACCACTTGCCACTGGGACCCTCTGGCCGAAGAACCGGGTGATAAAGGTATGATTGTAAGTTCTCTTTATGGACAACGAAGCCAAAAAGAGTGTAATCTACGTCTTTAACTTTGATGTTGTCGTTTAAGGTGACTTTGTTGATTAACTTAATCCAAGTGCGGGTTGTGGTGTCGAATTCTTGACGATCAAGCTCCACAGTTAATAATTGCGGTAGGGACTGTGTTGGATGCAGCAGATCTGTCGGTTTGTTTACCGCTTCCTGCATAGACGACACTCCCTTTACTGATGCCCGATAGCTTGGAGTGCCAGTCATGTAGTTTTTCTTTACTCCGAAAAGCTCGTCAAGGATCGAAGCATATGGGGTTCCCTGCAGTTCGTCCTCTATCTTATATCTCAGGGTTTCCCAAACCTCAATAACGTCCATCTTGTCAAAGTTCTCTTGAATACCATACCACTCAAGAGCGTCAATAACATCTTCCAAGCCAACTGAGCTAGCCCCGGTTTTTACTTGAGTCCGCAGCATATACAGGACTTTCTGGAGTGCGGCGATGAGAGGCTTTGGTCGTGCGAAAGGCTCTTTTAGGAAATCTGGGACTTTAAACTCGTATAAAAATTGCCTAAAGGGTTTGAAAAGCATCCAGGATGCAATCGCTGAGATGACATTGCCTCCCGGACTGCTCTGGCCTTCGCCTAATGTTAATGATTGTAGACCAGTCATTGCAAAGCTGTCCCACGGATTATCCCGACTGTTATGTTCCCATAGGCAGCTAGTCTCATCATCCACTATTCGAATATATCCTGTGAAAGCAAGGCTATCATTCCGCAAAAGCGCTTGCCGTTGACCGCGGTGCCTGTGCTGAATCTCGTAATATGGACCGTGATATCGGGTCCACCCCCAATCGGGGGAGCCAGAGCAAAAGCGATGTAGACATGTTCGCACATAATTTACTCGTGGCTCTCCAGGGTTGTAGAGGACTACGGAAACTTGCGCAGCGACGCTTCGACGCTTAGGCATCTGCTTATTACCAAGAAGTGGGAGAGGTGCATGTTGTGATTCTGTGGCAATTTCTGGAGCAGTTTGTGGTGTATTCTCTCGCACCTTCTGTACAATATTCTCAGGAGCATTCTCGGTACGCATAGCATCTTCCGGGTTAGCCATCGCATCATCTGGCTTTGGCGCATTCTCATCAGCCGGGGCAGCATCCTTCTTCTCTTCTTTTGTAGTGACGCTAAGACACTCGACGTAGATACTTAGATAGTCAGAGTCGTTGCCTTTGGGGTAGAACTTAATCTGCCAGTCATAGCCCCCAATGTTCACAATCTGAGACTTCATGACAAGCTCCTTGTTCGGCTTTTCCTTCGTACCATTGTAGTTGTTGATGATCCATTCAATACGCCCGCTCGCTCCAGCAACATACTCGGCCTCGTCGAGAGGTAAGAAGGTCTTCTGTTCCCAATGTTTATCTAAGCGATTTGTAAGCGCTGCTCCTCTCACCGTGCTAGTTAAAACTTACGATCAAGAGCACTGGTTTCCCCGGCCTCTTCAATTTCCTTAAGCTCCCGCTCGTCAGGTGCTGAAGTGTCTTCTTGGATTGGATTCCAAGGGTGGCCGGAATCATCGTCGTCGGAAGAGTCAGAATCAGACCTTGGAGGTTCCGTTGGGGCAGGTGGCTGCTCTGCGGCTGGAGAGGCAGATACGGCTGGAGCCGGAGTCTCCGCTGGGGGTTCGCCAACTGGTGGTGGTTGGGGAGGATCACTCATAGTGTTAACGGGGCTGCCATTCGAATCCAGCCGTACAAGGTTCTCACTAGCGACAGGAGGAGACGATTCGCGATTCTGAGCAGCTGGCACATCTTGGCCGCTCTCATTCGGTGCAGGTGTTGGAGTAGATGCCGGAGTTTCGAGCGTGCCATTAGGCAGAGCCTCAACCTGGGTGGAATCAGGCGTAGTGTCCATAGCATCCGCATCTTCCCCACTAGGCTCCACAGCGATATCCGGGGCTGGAGTACCACTGTGAGTAATTTCATTCTCAATATGCCCATTCGGCAAAACCTCAGCGTCATCCATCATGGCATCGTCCCGGTCGTGATTTTGGCCTCCCGGCGGCTGTAAGGTTGTAGAGGTGCTCATGTCGACGTCTTCATTGATTTGCGGAGGCGGAGAAGCCACAGGAGTCTGCGGATGATGTACATGATTCGGGGAGTGAGGCGGTGAGGAGAAAGAAGGCGGCGAGGGTGATCGTTGGCCGAAGAGGAGAGGCGGTGGTTCGACGCTGGCTGAGCTAGTCGTGACACTCATGGTGGCTAGTGAGTCAATGTAGGGTGGAGATTCACATGTATGAGTCAGGAGAGAAGGCAAGCAGGTGATGAATGAGGTGCCGAATTGGGAAGCAACAGAAGGCAGGGTGAAATAGAAATGAATATGTCGGTGAGTTGTTGGCGTGGGGCTGCAGATGACGGGATGTTGCGGCTTATCGTTCGGCTAGAGCTCAGCTCGGATTATTGTAGCTTCTGGGGTAGCTTGGTGGAGGAGAACGATCGGTTTGGATTTACAGTAGAATACAGAACGTATAGAGGACGGGTGGAGGAAGCGAGTTGCGTGCAGACAGCAGCTACTGCGGCCAGGACGTGGCGCCGTTTAAGAAGCTTGGAGAGCTGCTGTGGCCTAATCCAAAGGTCCCACGTTCAAGCCTGTCCAGCCTCATTTTGGCCACGCTTGTCAAGGCACCAAACTCCGCTGGTCGCGCTAAACGCCGGTCCCCACACTACACCGTTGCGTGCCTAACCAAGAAGGGATGCGACGATTGAAAACAATGCGCAAGGCTGGCCTAGGCATAACAGTCCGCCCAATGGCAGCCAGTCAGTGTCCGTCATAAATTCAACAATACAGGAGCCCGGGCGCTGTGTCTCGGCTTCTCGTGCTCGGTTGGCGTCCTTCCAGCCGCATCTCACAGAAAGTTATCCCTCTGATATCGAGACGCAGGAGAGCGTACCGGGTCTCCGGGAGCCACACCGAGACGGGTAAAGTGGATGGGGTCGAAAACGCAGGCAGACTTTAAACAAGACGCTGGCAAAAAGCAAATTCATCACATGTGTTGAGATAAGATGACCACTCCAGCATTCCTGCATACGCGCAGCACTATTCTCTGCAGAATGCAGCGTTTTCTTTTCTATTTTCCATTCTCGATGATGCAGTACGGTACCTTGAGTAGCTTCATAAAGCTGAGACAACTGTTAAATAGGCATTACCTTGCATTTCCATCATCGTTCAGATTCTTTCGTGCCTTGGCGAAAGTCGCCGCTACAATCAGTGGAAACACTACTGTAGCCTCCGCATACACCTTTACACTGTCTCCGTCCGCCTTGATTTTCCCCCAACTCACCGCCTCATCCGGCCTCGCTCCCGCATCACTCCCGTCGAACTCCTGCGCTGTGTTGATGTAAACCGCGCTCTCCGCTCCGTTGCGCATTAAGCACGCATTAGCGATGTGATGCTTGACCACCCCACCCCCCAGAATGATCATCCCTGCCCTCTTTGCCCTCACGGCAATCGTATTGATTTTTCGGATATCCTCGACGATGTCAATTCTAAGCTGCTCCGGCGACGACTTGAAGGTGTGGAAATAGAGCATGTCGCCCAGACTCCCGTCGGTCAGCGCAGGACAGAAGACGGGGATGTCGTTTTTCCACGCCCAGTAGTATACCGAGCGTTCATCGTTGATTTCTTTCCCGAGTCGGTTGATGATTTTGCTTGGAGTCCAGTGAAGCGGCTCGTCGGTTTTCTTGCTGGCTTCTTGCTCCTCCAGCATTTTGTCAAGAATCGGTACAACCCAGTCTTCGAAGGCGCAGTAGTTGCTATTCGGCACGACGAGGTTACCGATGCGGTTCATGCCTTTGGCGCGCAGCGATGCGCCTGGAGAGGAGAAGGAACCGAGGTAGGTTGGTGCAAGACATTTGATGAAGTCTTCTTCGACGCCACCTGCTGTGGCGACAATGGCGGAGACGTGTTGGTGCTGGACGAGGTAACGCAGGGTTTCTCGCAAGCCAGAGGAGATCAAGTTCGAGGTGTATCCTAGGAATATCGTCGTCTTTTCTGACGTCTCAGGGTCCTTCCATGATCGCTAATAAATGATTAGCGCTCAATAATAGCATTAAAATAAGACAGCAGATTCTGTCCACGGAAGAATTCGCCAACACTGCATTCAGCCTTAATTAAATATGCCCTTGAGGCTAGAAGGTGAGCTGAAGAGCTTTCCAAGAGATGCACCAGAAAGCAAAGTCCCAAACAGTCTTGGTGTTTTATCAGAAGCCTTTGATGGTAGGAAGTCTTAACCCACCATTCCTTCGATGATGCGCACAGCCTCTCCAACGGAAGTTGCCTGGAAACCCATGCTGGCCATGCCAGCCACTAGCTCGTCGACAGTGATGCTGCGATCGGCGTAATTATCGAAATCTATACCTTGCACCTCCGTCGCACCGTCCGGAATGGGCTCGGAGGGCTTGAGTACGGCATCAGTGGCACCAGATGGCGCTTTCAACTCACGAGCTCCATTGGTGATGGACGACATGGTTAACGGACCCAGAAGGAGATTTTGGATCAGCAGCTTCTCTTCGAGCGGGGACCCTTGTCGCGCTTCCAAGGCAGAGAGCTGTGATGATCAGCACTATGGGCGGAGATATTTCATATCAAAGCTGCCTGTCACGAGACTTGGCAGTTTTGAACTTTCTCTCACCCCATGCGTTCAGTGGGACTGGTTGGGAGAGTTTCTGGCTGCCTCTACTCAAATTTGACACTGCAGCCGGTATTTACTCGGGCTGCCGTAGTTAAGCGAACGCACAACTGCAGGTAAGCGTGAGAAGGTGGCGGCCAAGAGCGCCACTGCCAGGGTCGAGCGGTCAAAGTCTGGGACTGGGAGGATCTTGAGTGGCTTGCAGCCTGGAGAGGTTGGCCCATGGGCTGAGAGCGAGATTGGGGGTTTATTTCCGAGGCACGCAATCATGCCAGGCGCTGGTCGGGGAACACGGCCACCAGCGCCATGACGACGAAGTTCACCAGATGAAAGGACGATGCAGACGATGCAGCTTGCAGGTGTCTTCGATGAAGAGTCCAGTCGGCGGCATTCAGTCCAGGCAAATCTGACACAGGCGCAACGTTTCAGCGGCAGGTGGGCCCGCGGGCTATGCATGGAAGCGCCTCGCCGAGGGGTCCGCTTTTGACGGGCATGGGCGACATATGGAGACATGGGGGGCTTGCAACCCCTGTCGAGAAAACCATGTTGAACACAAGGCCCATCTTGAAACGCCAGCCAATGAGAAATTGACTGTCAGCGACGGAATGGGAACAATCTGCGGGTCAGTCCTCCATCTAAACCGCATGCAGCGGGCAAGGCACCCAGGCCGACGCACCGCGTAGCCGTTGCTGGAATTCCCGGCTCGAGAGGGGCGTGAAATGGGACTGTGCGTTGCCGACCACTTTCGTTCTCGTGTCCTTCTCTCCTTCTTCAACAACTTGCGACGACGAAAACATGACGCGAACGGGCTCACACCACGGCCGACACTGAACCAGCGACATCCGTCAGTCTTTTCCACCTCGCCGCGGCGCCGCCTCACGTGCAGCCGGCTTTCGGAAAGAAACGGCAGTGCTACATCAACCAGGGCCGGAGAATCGAGTACCCTGAACCGGTTTGGCTCGCACGACACGGCAGGCAAGCACGTCAGGTACCGTCACAGAGCATCAACGCGGAGACGTCGCAGCAGTAACTGGTTGCTGGCTGCTGGCTGCTTGGAGAAGCCGGGCGGGAGCTGGGCGGGAGTATTTGCGACCGGCTGTCTCTTGCGGGCTTTTGAGTGTGTGGGCACTCTTCAGTCAGCAATCGTAGTGAATCTCAGCTGGCGGGCCTCGGCGGCTAGGCTCCACCAAAAAGGATCGGAGTGGTTTGATGCGGCTGCACCTCCCCCAAGGCTGCTCCCCTCGCTCGTTAGTCCCCTCATCCAACTTCTGCCAGGCTAGCTCGTGCTTGTGCTCGCCCCACGCTAAAGATTAAGATCCATGCTAAGCCCAACCAATCCTTGGCGCGATCTCGAACCTTAAACTTGTTGCGCCAGAAATCACAATCTGTCCCATCACCACGTTCAGTCGCGTCCTCACTGCCAGGACCAACACCACCTTTTCAATCCCTCGCTCTTTGGCTACGCACGCCAGGCACGAGTCTTGTATGCCTTGCGCCCGTCACTCCTTTCGCTTCAGTTGCGCTGTAACCAACACGTACGCCACGCCAAGACTCGACAATCCCATTCTTTGAAACCTCCAGGACAAGCCACAATTGCCCTCAGCGACACACGACTCTCACAGTTTCGTTGCCATTTCCCCGCTTCTCAATCCATCTCCCTCATCCCCTCCCATGTGCATCTTAGTCCCGTCTTCTGCACGCCCACTCACTCCCACACGCACCAATGGCTTCCAGATTCCCTGACAGCAGAGACCCCCGGTTTTCACGTGATCGCTCGCCGCCTCGATACGCGGAAAGGCGGCCTTCTGGACCCTATGGAGGTGGCTACCCGCCAAGGAACGGCGATTCTGGAGGAAGGTCCCATGTTGACCCTGGAGGTGGCTTCCAACCTTCGCCTAGAGATGTTCCCCGTGGTCCCAAAGCACTAGTTGAACAGCCTCGTGGGCCCAGCGCTGGCGGTTCGTCAATTGTGCCCTCTGGCCCTCGTGAAAGCCGTGGAAGGGGATTTCCCGGCCGTGGAGAAGGGAGAGAAGGGAGAGAATTGAGAGATCAACCGCCACTGTCGGATGGCCGTGAGCGATGGCGTGCCGATCGCGAACGCGAATTCGACCGGAGAGACAGGAGACCGTCGCCACGTGGCCGCTCGCCTGTGAGGGACTCGAGAGACTCGAGGGATTACGTGCCGAGAGACATAGACATCAATCGGGCTAGGAGAAACTCCAGAGACGGCCCTCCTTCAGCAGGTTCTAACTACTCCGACCCACCGCCCGGGAGTGCCACATCCTATCGCGGTGGTTTTGGCAGAGGACGTGGACGGCCTGAGTGGGGGGACTTTCGCGGCCGCGGACGAGGCCATTTTCATGATGAGCGCGATCAGAGAGATTTTAGGCCAAGGAGTAGATCACGTGGACCGCCGCTACGGAGAGATCGGGATCCGATACGCGATGAACGAGAACCCGACCGTCGAGATGATCGAAGATTTGAACGACGAGAGGAGGAGAGACGGCCTTACGATAGCTATAAAGGCCAAGCGAGGCCTTTGGACTCGAGAAACTTAGACCGCCACGTTAGCGGAGCTACCGACCCCAGACACTCTTCGACAGGCGGAACATCAACTGGGCCGTCCACGCCGCATGTCTACTCAGGGCCGTCAACTCATCCATCCGTTAGCGAACGCCTGGCACCAGAACCCGTCCGAGAAGATTCCTACTCCCGAAGATCCTCAATCGCGACAGACTCAATCGGCTCAAAAGACATCAGACGCGAACCCGACAAACCTGACTTTCTTGCAAACCGCGCCGAATCCTCTCGAGACCGCTATGCTGCTCGTCCCGCTTCTCCGCCACCACAGGCACCACAAGTCCCTGCTTTTGGATCTGTTTCAGCGAGGCCCGCGACCTTCACTAGCCCAGCATCGAATGTCTGGAAGAATCCTCATCTTGACACGAAACCTACTGCGCAGCCGCCAATCTCCAAGCCCGCTCCATCAATCCCAACAGCTCCATCAGCCACATTAACTTCATCAGTTCCATCAGTTCCACCGGCTCAATCGGCTCAATCGGCTCCATTACCTCCATCAGCTCCATCAGCTTCCGTTCCCGTCCCCGTCCCCGTTCCGCCAACCGCGCCAAAAGCTCAACCCACAGTGCCGACGGGGCTCTCTACACTTCCCCCGACAGGCCCCAAGGCGACTCGCATACTAGAGAGGGCAGCCGCAGAGAGCCAAGATGTTAGATCTTCTCTTATTGAACAGCCGAGGAACGATGCTCCTCCTTCAAGGCCTGCTGCTGCTCCAATAAGCCACCCCGGTTTGCCAGTTGCTGAGAGCATCGAGCAGAAGCCTCCTATGCTTCCGACTGCAGCTTCACCACCTCTGGGTCCTTCGCCAAAACCTCGTGCTCCTCCTACGGGCCCGCAGGCAAGTCTGAGGCCGAATATGTCCCCGTCCCAGGTCTTTGGACGAACTCCTCAAGTACCTTTTCCTGCAAGAGACGTTTCCCCGAATGCAATTCCGATTGGACCGAGAGCATCCACATCAATTAATACGTCACCCAAAAGTGTGGGCACAAATATTCCGACAGGACCAAAAGCTGAGAGAGGTCAGACGATGGGAGCCAGACCGTCAATGTTTGGCGGACCTGATCGCTCCCCATTCCCTGCCCCTAGAGCACTCATGGCCGGAGGACCTCCGAAGAACCCACAGTGGATACGGCCTGGCGCAACACCGTCATACCGACCCCCTGTGATACCTACCAAGCGCGAATTTATCAGCGATGATAAGGATCGTATAATCGGCAGCGCTCCTAAAGCTCCTAAAATCGAAGTGGCGGCTGGAAATACTGAGGTCCGGCTGTGGGACGTTCCCAGGCCTGAACCATCTCCAATGGATCAGCTCAAGCAGGACGTAGAGCGACATAATGAAAATGCGCCAGGTGCACGGTCGACACAATCTTCGCCAAGGATGGCAAAACTCGACACCAGACGCTTCTCGGATGTGTCAATGGCTGAGGCCTCTCCGCAGATTGAGAAGCCACCAATCTCAGCTACATCTTCCGCTCCTAAAGTGATGGAAGACTCTGATGAAGATCTTGATTTGGATGAAGCTGACTTTGCCGAATCGGAAGCTAAATTCAAAAAGGAGAAGACTATTTTAGAAGCTAAATTAGTGGATCTAAGTGCACGAAACTTACGTGCCACTACGCCGCTCGTAGAAATCATTCTACTGGCTAGCATCACAACCGAACATTTAGATCTCCCAGAAACCGAGGATGTAGAAGAGAAAACAGTTTCCCCAAGCACTCATCAACGCCCGGCTGATCTGCTTCCTGCGGAACTACTTACGCCAAAAGCAGAGGAACCAGAAGATGTCGTCATGGAAGACGCGCAAATCCTTCGGACAAAGCGTGAAGTCTCCGTCGATAGAGAGTCTACGCCGGACCTTAGCTCTCTGCCTTACCTAGGGAAAGGCCCACCGACCCCACTTTCTGATCCCGACCAGGAACGCTCAACACCACCCGAGGACACCATACATGCTGTACGCGAAGCTCTGCTCAAAGAGCGTGCAGCTGAGGAAGAGTCTCAAGATATGCTGGAAGAGAAGTATTATTTCGCCTACAAAGCATGGAGGCTGCATGTGCAAGAGCTAGATGATAAGAGGGAACAAGAAGAGAAGGAACAGAGGCAATTGTCCGCAGAGCCCGGACCTAAAGCTACTACACCAGACATCACCACCGCTGCTATGCCAACAATCCCTGAACTCGGCAGACGTGCTCATAAATTCAGCAGCGAGTATGAAATTCAATTGGTCCTCAAGGAATCGATGAAGGATGCAGAGGAAGCTCAGGCCAGAAAAGAACGCGAGGCAAAGAGATCGAATGCAGATCCAGAGAGAGAAGCACGCATTCTGGAAGAAATAACTGAGTATGAGGCCCAGCGGCGGAGATTTATTGACACAAACTTCCAGCGACAGCCCGGACAAGGCATCTTCGTCTTCCACTACGAACCTCCCGAGGACGACTTCACCCCTGAAGAACACAAAATTATGGTGCAACACTACAAGGATCAGTACGCAAAGAAGTGGGGCAAGTTAGCAGAGGTCTTATCGGAAAAGCTGCAGTCGAACCGGACGTACAAGGATTGTATCAATCACTACTATGCAACGAAATGGGCGAAAGAATACAAGGGTAGGGCAAGAAAGCTCAAAGGGGTTAGGAGACCTAGAGGAGGCGGAGGAGCAGGTCGCGGTCGTGCGTCCGCTACAGCTACCGAGCGGCCCGATCTTTATGATAACGATATGCCAACTCCCCTTTCTTCAAATGTCACTGACAGTGGGCGGCCCCGCCGTGCCGCCGCGCCGACCTTTGGGGCTGAATCTGAGATCGAGGCTGCGACTCCTGCACCAACGCCTGGAAGGCTTCGTGGCCGGCAAGAGAATGTTGCAGATTGCGCTGCAGAAAAGGCTGGTAAGCGGCAGAAAATGCAGAAGGAAAAGGTGGGGAGGAAACCGAGGAATCAACCTCTTGCCGCCGCATCTGCTGGTTCTCCTGTTAAGATTGATAAGAAAGAAAAGTTACCGGGAGTCAAGACAGAAGAAGCCTACGGTAGAGCACGATCAATGGAAGAGGCCCGGCCGCTTTCTAGCCTACAACCAGGCCAGTGCTTAGAAGAACCAAAGGTATATTCTGAAGATATACTTGCACAGACTAGCACCAGCGTTGCCATGGCTGAAAGACCTAAACCGCAAGCACCGCAAAGAGTAGGTCCGTCGAGCTACTGGTCCGTGACGGAACAAACCGACTTCCGAAGATATATTGCCCACTTTGGTACCGATTTTACTGCGATTGCTAACCATATGAGAACTAAGACACAGACGATGGTAAATCACGACTTTCTATTTAGTTATCCACGCCCAGACCCGTTCTATATACCCTCCCCTAACACTACATCTCCAGGTCAAGAATCAGTATCAGCGTCTGGTCGAGAATACTCCCGAACTTCTTCAGGCAGCCCAGGAAGCAGATACTCGGAGGAATGCTAGGGAGGATCTTGGCGATCCTCCAACTCCTACGCCTATTTCTAAGAAACGATATGATACCTCTCAAACGACCGTTCCTAGGAATATTGCGCCCACTCCTGAGGTTGTAGACCTAAGTAACTCTCCAGTTTCGCAGCCGGCTATGCCCACTCAAGCCTCTCCGCCTAGTATCCACACTAATCGATATCCCACCATTGCTCAAGCAGCTCCAGCGCAGACAAAACAAATCGCCACTACTCAGCCTCCTGTCTCGGCAGTTCCGGAACAGCCCGCCCAGCCCGCCTCATCTTTATCACATCAGCCTCATGCCCCACCTCAGGCCCAACCTCAGGCCCAATCTCCACCGCAGCCACCAACGCAACTGCCAAGTCAGCCAAGTCAGACTCCGACTCAGCAACAGCATCGTCAGCACCAAAAGCCGAATCTTCCGGGTCCTCGTGCTGGGTATTTCTCTGACCGTAGCGACAGTCGGCCGACATCGCAACCTTCATCTATCCAACAGCCCACACGGCCGACACAACAGCTTCAAACACAAATACACGGGCCGCAGCAAGTTCAAGAAACCCTATTTCGACAAACTCATGCTCAGGGTCGGGAAATGCAAGACAGATATGAGCAACAAGAGCGCGAGGCTCAGTCGAGGTATCAACAGCAGCAGCAACAGCAGCAACCACCGCAACAAACACGACGAATCTCACAAGAACGCGCTCAACGCCCATATCAAGCGAACCATATACCTCAAATGATCTCGCAGATGCAGAGAAGTGCACCTAGCGCTGGCTCTCCCGAAACACTCCAGAAGCCCCCCATGCATCCATCTCAACCACAACCAGTCTTGCAACACCAGACTGAACCCCCGAGCCAAACTGCGAATTCTATGGCTACTCAACACGCTGCCGCAAGACCATCAGTGCTGACCCCTCCCCCGAGAGAAGACGCCCGCCAACTTTCGACGCCACCACAACAGCCCCCGCGCCAACCTCCAAGTCAACCACCCAGCCAGCCACCCAGCCAGCCATCCAGCCAGCCATCCAGCCAGCCACCCAGTCAACCTCCAAGTCAACCTCCAAGTCAACCTCCCAATCAACCGCAGCCAGCCGTCTCAAGGCCTCCGCCTGAGCCTCGAAAGTCAAACCTGCTGTCGTTGTTGAATCCAGAACAATCTGAGCCTGAGGAGCCCCGACCACGCAAGAGAATCAGCGAGCAAGGCGTTCCATCCCACACACCTACCCCACAACAACACACTCCGATCGCGCCACCTCCGCCTATTTCCCAAGTACCCAGACGAGATGTATACAATGACAGTCCAGGACCTTCCTATCCACGCTCTCCATATGCCCAACAACAGCAGCAGCAGCAGCAGCAGCAGCAGCAGCAGCAGCAACAGCAACAGCAGCAGCATCAACAGCAGCAGCAACCACCTCAATCCCAAATACCTCCTAATCGCCAAGTCATCGATCTTACTACCCCTAACGCTCACTCCAACGACAGCTGGCCTCCCCACAAATCTTACCGTCCTTCCCATCAATCACACACACAATCCCAACTACCACCTCAAGCCAGCTCCCCGCACCCAACCCACGCACAACCTATTCTCACAGACGCGAGAGCCCTCTACAGCATCAGCAACCTCCGCCCCTTCGGGCAGCACAGCATCGTACGACACGCCCAGCCCCCACCACCTCACGCGCCATTCCCCCACGCGCACCCGCCGCACTCGCGCACCCCGAGCTTCACGCACCAACCCCAACAACCCCGCCACCAACTCACACCCACGCCTCTCCAACAAACCCAACCTCCAGCCACCGCCGCCCAGATCCTGCAGCCGAACCCCTACACACAGGTCGATCCCCCGGGCTCCACGTCCCAACCCCAAGGCCCCGGCGGCATGCGTCCCAGCCCGCATACCAATACTCAGCCTACCGGCTCCCAGCAACAGCAGCAGCAGCAACAAGCTCGCGCTGATCCCCCACCGCCACAGCCGCCGCCACAGCCACAACAGCCACATGCCGCTGCTCTTGGTTACACATCATCGACGCCCCAGACGCCCAACGAGATGCATCCGCACCCGCACCCGCAGCTGCGCGACATGCGCGACATGCGCGAGCGCGAGCGCGAGTTCGCACGCGACAGGGCAGACGTGCTAATGCGCGATCGGAGCGCCCCGGGGAGAATCAGGTATTCACAGCCGCCGCCGTCATCACAGCAGCAGCAGCAGCAGCAGGATGGGCTGACACAACGCGGAGGTGTGGGCGTGGGAGTCGGAGGGTTTCCGCCACAGAGGACGCACACGCCGCTCGGGAGGCGCGAGCACGCGCTCAGCGCGCCGCAGCACCCGCACGGGATCAAGGGCATTCAGGTCCTAAGACATGCGCCGGCACAGAGCCATCACGGATACGCGCACGGGAATGGACAGAGTCGTGGACATGGGCTGCCGAATAGCCATGCTCACCATGCTCACGCCCACGTCCCCCAGGGCCAGCGCGGCGTTGAGGAGCAGCGTATGCGCGAGGAGCAGCATGCGCAGGCGCAGAAACGGCTGCGGGATGAGAGCCGCGGCGGGCGGGACGACCCGCGCGAGCAGGAGCGTCGCTTGCGTGAGGAGCAGTTGTCGCGCGAGGAGATGACCCGTCGAGAGCGTGAGCGCGACCCGCGGTTGTTCCATGATGAGATGATTAGAGCTAGGGAGAGGGAGAGGGGCGCGCCGCCGCCGCCGGGGGGTCCAGGACAGGGACAGCAGGGAGGGCAGGGAGGACAGGGCCAGGGCCAGGGTGGGGCGATGGATTGGAGGCGTTGAGGGAGAGGTGGTGGTGAATTTGACGATGGTGGTGGCGGATGGCGCAGGGAGATGGGATACCACTACACATGGCTATCGACATGACCCGCGCTTGTACACCTTTCCGCACGCACACTCGCTCGCTCGCTCCCCTCTCCTCGACTCGGTTTCCCGCTCATATCTTCTTTCACAGCGCGATTCTGTTCCTCGTATATTTTGGGAGCGTTTGGCGTTTGGCGTTTTTCTTTTTTTTTCCACAGTGCAGGATGGATTCTACGGTCCAGGCGTTTTCGTCCCACCTGCCTAATTTTTATTTCTTTTCTATTTCCAGGATCTGATGTTCAAGATATATATGATATCCAAGGGGAAAGTTAGCTGGAGCATGTGGTGTTGAGGATATGGCGGTGTTTGCGGATGGGCATGATGTTGTCTTTTTTTCAAAACGCGCACGCATATTAGAGACGCTCATGTCTGCATGATGCATCCGGCGTTTTTCCTTTTTATTATTACTCGTGCGAATGTTTACTTTTTCCTTTGTATTTTCGTATCCTTTTTTATTCTTTGGTCTGTCCCCGGAGGAAAGGGCTTTTGGAAAATAGGGTGCTGGGTGGGGAAGGCTTTTTGAAAGGTGGGGATTTCTGAACTGTCGGTATGAAGGAGAATTTGGGGGGTATTTGTACATGTTGTGGGTCCTGTAGGTATGATGGGTGAGGTGATTATGTGTACAAATGTAAGATGAATCTTCTGACGTCCTGGGTCTGGTGGGTGAAAAGAAGGGTGAAGGTGCTTCGGTGAACTTTAGATACGCTTGTCACGACCTGGCAGCATGCTGGTGATATGTAGGTGAGTTACAATTGCTTCAAGTCCTCCTGACGGCCGTATCCTTGCGCTTGCGGGCTAACGCTCCAATAGAGCTACTCGCTTCAGAAATATGCTGCGAAGTGTCCCGGCTGCGCAGAGTCGGCCCTCCAAGCCCGGCTGTCAATAAAGCAATAAGCTCGTGTGAGCTATAGCGCTGCATCCCAATACTGCTCAAGCGCCAGAAAATACCGTAAAGAAAGAAAGAAAGAGAGCGCCAACCAGACGCTTAAGCCTCCTGCTCCCATATCCCCCAGACCCGTCATGCCACCCACAACCCATCCATCACAAACCCAGCTAACAATCTCCCCCCGCCGCACCCGGCCGGCTACCCAGGCCCACTATACCACCTCTCCACCCAGCACTCCCCTCTAAACCACCTCCCTCGCCCCATCGTACTCCAGCAGCGCCCGGTCCTCCTCGTCATCATACAAGCCCTCAAACTCCGCCGACGGCTCGCGCTTAACCCGCTTCCGCTCCTCCCGCTCCTCCGCCCCGCTCCCGTACAGCTGATCGTACCCGTCCTTGTACGCAGCGAGCATCTCCTCAATCGGCGTGCTGCTCCGGCGCGCGCGCTTGGCGGCGCCGCTAGCATTGGCGTTGGCATTGGCATTGGCACCAGCACTTCCGTTCGCAGCGCGCTTCCTAGATCCCTTGGGCGTGATGGGAGCGGCTTCGTCGTCGTCGAGGGGGCTGTGGATGCTGGCTGCGGGCGCTGTGGCGCTGGAGCGGGGCTTGCGGTTGCGGGGGGCGGGTTTGGGTTTGGCTGCTGCTGCTGCGGTGGCGGCGGCGGTGGTGGTGGTGCCTTTGGTGGGGGAGGTGGAGGTGGGGTTTGAGGATTTTGGAGCGCGCTTTTTGACGCTGTCGATGCGGTGGCGGATCGCTTTGGGGGTGCAGTCTGGGTGAGGTGTTAGATGGGGTCAGATGGGTGGGGAGGGAGGGAGGGGAGGGGTGGGGTGGTAGAGGAGAGGGGCGGAGATTGGAGAGTGGCTGTGGACAACTGGAGGAGTGGGGGAGCTGGATGGGGGATGCGTACCGGGACCCATGATTTTGGCGAGTCGGTCGAGTAGGTCTTGGGAGAACTTGATGTCTGCGGCTTCGATGATTGCGGCGAAGAGCTGGAGCGGTGTTAGTTGAGGTGCGTGAAGATATGAGTGTTGGGTTGAGGGAGGGTAGATCCAGTCACAAGGACTGAGTAATAAGTTGGAGAAGTATACAAGGAGGCTGTATTGGGCGGGGGCACAGTTCCATGCGAGTCGCGCATTGCGAAGAGAGGACTGTCATACCTTGGCCTCAGCCTCAGCAGTCCAGTTCATCGGCATGATGACTGATGGCGGTTTGAAGGTTCTTCGTTAGAAAACGTTAGCAAAGGAAGAGGCTGTGAGGCGACGTCGAGGGTGATGTCAGCGGCAGATTGAGCAAGGAGGCTCCGACTGGACGAAGAGAGCTCCTGGTGAAGAAATGCTGGATTGGGAGTGGAGTACGCAATGTACTTGACATGCTATCAAAACCTTATTGAACTAAAAGGAAGAACGTAAAGACACGATGCAAAGTAGTATTGACCAACCGTCAATGTCAGGACAAGAGGAAGCAAAACTAGTGTCACCGGACTCACCTTGAATAGAGATTAAATGTGCGGATGGAATTAGCGCAAGTGTGCGAGCTGCTCAGGGCGAAGCGGTCGCAGAAAGATGGCGGACTAGTTGGAAAGTAGTCAAGAAGAGGAGTGATGAATCAAGCGGATACAAGACGTGAAGAGTTGATGGGTTAATGCCGGTCCGAAATGAGAGGTCTATGAGGTATCCTTTACGGGACGGCGGCGTCACGAGGCTTCGATTAAGATTTGATTACGTAGCTTAACTTGAAGAGATACTGAGGGGCCTAATTCAGACACGGCTAATTTTACGGGGAAATTCTCAAGCTGTAGGGAGTCAATGTGGTTTTATATTCACACAAGCCATTCCTAAGGATAAATCAGCGTTTCAATCAGTATTTCAAGCGGTATTTCATGGAAAAACAACAATTTTGAGGTAGCACATGGCATTTTAATTACTGGGACACGATCTGATTAGCAGACTGCTCCATGACCTCAAAATTAAACATGCGAGATGACATTGGATTCGCGAGATTCTTTCAAAGCATACCAAAGGATACTTCCAAACATCTCGTCAGATTCAACTCATATCCGGGGTATGACAATAACGTAGAGATGCAGAGCTAAGAAAGTCATTCTTCAAAGAGAGCGACGGCTATTATGTACGAAATACGTGAGGTACAGCTGAGAAGCACAAATCTGGAATCAATATTCACTGTAAATATAATCCTAAAATTATATATAATAAAAAAAAGAATCTTGTTTGGATTCAGCGGCAGTATCTAAAAAATCCCAAAAAAAGATTGGTTAGACTTAAAGATAGGCCATGTTAAAATGCAGGTTATGGGGCTAAAACTCTATATATTGCTTATTTTCTATATAGGTGGTTAAAGAGATTTCAAGGAACTTCAACCGCCGGTCAAAGTTATCTGATTGGTCAGATTCCTGCCAAGAGGTTTCTCCACAAGTCTCATCACGTAATATCGTTGCGGGCTTATTTTCCAACACCCTCCCTCAAGTTCAGTCAACGATACCGCTATATACACTATATATAGGGGTATAGGGTTGCTTAATAAGGGTTACTAAAGCTCCTCCAAGGTAAAACAAGTATCTGATAAGGAGTTACGCCCTCCCTAACGTCTAGAGACAGCGCCTACTCCGTAAAACATCTCTTATAATTTTTGGCAGCACCTCCCCATAGGTGTTCTATATTGCCCATAGAGCTCTAGAGGCTCTATAGTCTCACCCTATATCTCTCCTAAAGTATATCTATCCTTCCTACCAGTATAAGCCCTTCCTAATGTTGTGGCCGTTAGATTTGGGTAGTAGGTTTAAATAGTAGGTTCGGGTAGTAAGTTAGTAGATCAAGGTTAAGTTCTATTACTTATTTTAAGGCCTTAAGGCGTTATTTAGCGCACTTTCCAAGGATCTACTAATTATATACTAATTTCCTATTAAGGCCTAGTGTAGTTAATTAAGTTTCTACACTATCTAAAGGTATTTAAGAAAGGTGTAGAACTAAGAACCTATAAGAGGCTTAATAAGGCCGTCGGCTGCCATATTAATTAAAGTAATATATACAAGATTAATCCTACCACTATTTATCTTATCTCTTATATAGTAAAACTAGATATTAATATGCTTCATTTAATTATACTAAACTAGATTTTCAGCTAATACTTTTACAGTTTAGTTATTAGTTTTAATTAGGATCCTAATAAACTATTTACTCTAGCCTAGTATACCTATTTTAGTAAGTAAAAGTTAAAGCCATATAGCCTCTTTTACTGCAGCCGTTAGAGCTATATACTCTAATTAATATATTAATAGTAAAACGGTAGCTTATAGCTTTAATTTCTATAAGATTAGTCCTCCGTTTAATATAAATATAAAGCCTAATATAGAGCATCTTATAGTGTTATCTCGTCCCTAGTCGGTATTGTTAAAGCCAATTAGTATTAGGTCTAGGCTCTTATCGCCTCTATAGGTAATTCCTCTATTAAATAAGCCGGCCAGGTATTAAAGGATAAGTCTTACGGCCGTTATATAGGTAAAGGTAGGATTATAGGCGAAACAGCTTACTATTAATACTATAAAGGTAATATCTAGCCTTATTTATATTATAGGAAACATAACTAAACTAACTATACTCTAGTATCTTCTAATATTATCCTTGTTGGTAGTTTCTTAATTAGCTATAAGTTTAATTAAGTACTTTATAGGTATAGGTAAAATATTAGCCTTTTATAATCTAAAGCGTTTAAGAACTTTAATAAGGTAGGCTTATTATAAAAGTGTAATCTTCTTCTTTATTTAATCTCTTATAATTATTATACCTAAGTAAAAGCTTATTAGCCCAAGATCTATTATTTAAAAGGCTGCTTTAAGCTTTACTTTTACCTAATTAACTACCGCTATATCTTTATAGATAATCTTAATATCATTAATATAGGCAGAAATAATTAAACCTTTTTATCCTTTACTAGTGGCGAATATACTATAATCCGCGTATAGATAGTAAAGTCCAAGTTTTTCTAGTAGAAACTTTAAGAGCGTCTTATACCAGATTTAAGGTAACTATTTTAGTCCATTGAGGGCCTTTTTAAGGCAGTAGACTTCACTGGCTTCTTTATAACCCTTTAGTATAATAATATAGAGTTCTTAATTAATTGGTCCATAGAGAAAGGCGGTTTTAATATCCATCTATTTAATTTTAAGGTTATAGTAGGTATAGAGCTCTAAAGGCCATAGGTTTTACTACTGCAGTAAAGGTCTAGTCGTAGTCAACACTGTACTACTATAAATATCCCTTAACAACCTATCTAGCCTTATAGCAGAGGGCCTTACCATCCTTTCCGCTTTTAACTTTAAACACCTATTTATCAGCGAGAGGCTTATAGGGAGGCTTAAGGGAGACAAGGTTAATAAGTTCCTATATTTAATTCTTAATTAGAAACCCTACCTTTTCTATTATTACTATCTAATCAAGGTTGCGTCTTTCCAGTTATATAACCGCAACTTACTATTACGTGATGGCAATCTAGGGCAATCTACGGCAATTTGCCTATAAACGCAAGTTAAAAGGGGTTAATTACGTAAGCTAAGCGAGCTTAGGAAATCTACTAAATTCTACCTATAGAATAGGAGAATCAATTAAGCATTAATTAAATTAGTTACCACCCTAATACTATTATAATAGCAGTACGTATTACCGGAAGTAATACCAATACTAATTAGTAATTATAGATTAGGAGACATATCATCTACAAAAAGAGACGAGCTTAATTAGTCCCTGCTATAGGCCTTTACCAATCTCGTTTACTAAGGAGCATTAGTTAACATATATTTAAAAAGTCAACCCCTACCTAATAGGCCCTTAACTCTTTATATACAGCCCTTAGGTATTTAAGGAACCAACCCCTATCTAATAGGCCCTTAGTTCGCGCCCATTACGCATTTTATACTACCCAGATCACGTTAAGGAGCATTAGTTAACGTATATTTAAAAAGTTAACCCCTATCTAATAGGCCCTTAGTTTATATCCACCACGCATTTAAACTTAATAAAAGTTAAGCACTCGCGTCTATTACGCATTTATATTAATTCGCGTCTATTACACGTTTAGAATCTAAAATTAAACTTAATAAGAGTTACAAGATAAGAATAGATATATTAGACATTAGGGTATAAGTTAAAGAAAGATAGAGGAGATAGAGCAAATGACTTAACGCATAGTCTAAAAACATTAATAAAAAAGAAATTAGTAAATTTATATAGTACAAGATTATAGAATATGGATTTTATAATATAACAGACAACAACCTATAGGAGCTTTACTATAATAACTTTAGCACCTTTACACTAGAAGTCTTTAAGAATTACAACTAGATAACTATCTGTAACCTCCAACACTTCCTTTAGGTTTATAAAGTATGGGTTAAAAAGGACAGACGTATTATAGTCCTATAGTCACTCTTTAACACCCTATAAGAAGAAGAACCTATAAAATAAACTAAGCTTAAGATTAAGGAACATATGGCAATTAAAGGGAAATTTAATTTAGGACGAATTAACTATCTTCTTAAGAATAACTTTACCAGCACTAGTACCATCAAAACCCTAATCTTAATCTTACCAACTATAAACCCTACCCTACTTACGATACTACCTATAAACCCTATTCTACCTACAATACTACCTATACCCTAACCTACCCCTATACCGCCCCTATAACGGGAGTTTAATTATATTAACTTAACCCTACTATTAGAACTACCTAAGGGACAGAGTTAAACCTAGGGTTTTAGTAAGGAGTTAATAAACCTCGTAAAGATATATATAGAAGATAATAAGTATAGCGGAGAAGATAACAATTTTAACTTTAAACTTACCATTTCCTATAACCTCTATAGCAGAGCTGACGTACCCTAAGAAGCCAAGGTTAAAGCCTATCCTATAATATTATATAGCTTAGCACTTAACCACTACTACACCAACCTTAAAAACATTACCCTAACTCTTTCGTTTAACCAAATCTACAATACCATATGCAATTACTTTAAAGGACCTAAGTATAGGTGTAGTATACTAGGGCAATAGAACTTAATAACCTTGAGGTCTATAATAAGCAAAGGCAAGAATACTGGAAAATTAACCCTAGACTGCCTATGGTTACTTATTAAAGAACTAAGACACCTCTAGTATGGTCTTAATCTAGATTTATATATAGATAGGCTTCTTTATAATAAGCTTATTAACGCCTACTAGGAGTTACCAGCGTATTAATATACCTGCTTTAAACCTTCTAATAGCTTAACTGGCCTAATTAATAACTTATAATCCTCTATTATAATATTTAAAAAGTTAAATAATAAGAACCCCTAAGCCTTCTTTACCAACCGCCACTACTATAAAAAATACCCCTAATTACCTTATAGAACACAATTATCCTTATCTGGCCAATATACATTATTAAAGAAGCGCTGCTTTATCTACTATAAAGAAGGTTACTAATTATCCAAATACTTAAAAGAAGAACGCAATAAATTAAAGAAAAAGTTTAAGGATAGATTTAACCGCTGCTTTAATAGACACGCTAAGTAATATATTACTAAGTATAAAGGAACAGGCTATAATAATAAACTTAACTTAAAATCTATTAATGAGGTAATAGAAGCCCTTATAATCAATATTAAGTTACTACTAGTATCTCTAGCTTAGGAACAGACTAAACTATTTCTTACCTCTTTTAGAACAATATAGCACAAAGAAGCTATTAATACTATAATTAACTTAGCGGACTGATACTTACCTATATAATTACCAGCACTAACCCAACTGCTTACCATAATAACTTAGACCCATTTGCCTATATTACTACTAGCTAATATACCTCTAACAAGTTCTATAGAGTGATAATTAACAATAGAGCTTAAAAAAGATTAATAGTAGGTTATGAATAATACCTCGTATATAGGAAGACCTATAATACCATTATTAATATCTTAAAGGCCGGCGCTATTAATATCTAATTTAGCATTAGCTCTACCCCTTCTATTAGCTCTGTTATAGTTAATATACCAGTTAGTAATATTAAGTTTTATATTATAAAGACCAATATACCCTTCCTACTATATCTCGCAGATATAGATATATTAAAGGTCTATTATAATAACCTTAAAAATATCCCAGTTACCCCAACAAAATCAGTACTAGTAGTTTGCCAATTTGGCCACCCCTTCTTACTATAGAAAGAGTCACTACAATTATTTATAACCTACTTATTTAACCAAAACCCTTACTACCTAACTACTACTAAACCCCGCTAACTCTACCGCCGCTTTAGATATCTATTGGCAAACAAGCTATATAAGGTATTAGAACGCTCTAGCCATAATAATATTAATAAGTAGGTTATTAACTATCTTACTAAGTACTATTCCCACTGCTAAAAATATAGTAAATCCCTTAGATGGTTTAAGTTCATATTATAGAAAGACTAAGATTCCAATTTTAACCATTCTATTTTTATTAATATTATATATATTAATAGAAACCCTATCCTTTATATAATTAATAAAGCTACTAGATTTTAAGCCGCAAGATAGCTATATAATATCTCCGCAAAACGTACCTAGGATATCCTACAATTATGCTAGATTAACACCTATATTAGACTACCCAACTATATTACCTATAATGCTAGAAAGAACTTTATAAGCAAGGAGTTTTAACAGCATGCTATAGCAATAGCTATATTAACTAAGAGCGTTCCAGTAAAAGCTTACTGGTCTATTAGAATGGTAGAAAAAGCTTATCTAACCCTATGCTAAGCATACTAGATAATTATAGAGGAGCTATAGGACTTAGGAATAACCAAGGAATTAGCTCTATAAATGGCAGTAAAAGCTGCTAATAACACAACTAGCCTAGATAGCTTGATCCCAACACTACTTATCTTTAATGCCTATTCTTAAATAAGTAAACTTAACCTACTAGCACCCTCTATTATATAGCAAGCAGCAGCTATAAAGAAGGCAATAGAGGAGATTGTAAGGATTAGAGTAAAGAAGTAAGTTAATAATACACTAAACTAACAAAACGGTCCATCTGTTACTATAATTTACAACCTCCCCCTTAACTTAGAAGTACTTATATGACATAAAGGTAATGCTAGACAGAGCAGTAAATAAACTAGCCTATTTAAGTAATTAATAAAGAGATATATAAGGTATAGCCCCCTAGCGAACCTACTAATTTTAGGACTATAGCAGCAAAGCTATACCTATAACCTAAACCAGAAGAATCTAATAAGGAACTAGAAGAAGAACTAACTAAGAAACTAACTAAGAAACTAAGGAACCAACTAAGGAACTAACTAAGGAACTAGTAGCTAATATACCCCTCCAAAGATTAAAATAGACATAATAATCACTAACAAAGTCCTAGTAAAACATCGCAGATATATTAATATTTATTAACAATAGCCTAACAAAACCTAATACTATAACCTTTAAGTATACCTTACCGTTATTTATAGAGTCTTAATATAAGGAGATAAACGGTTTACTCAAAAAAGGTGTCTTTAAGTTTATTGATATAGTAGACATCCCAAAAGGAGTTAGAATCTTTAACTCCCAATTTATTAATAAAATTAAGAACGCTAAAATAGATAAGGCCTTTAAGAAGTCTAGACTAGTTATATAAGCCTAAAACGACTATAATAAAGATCTAGTTCTAACACGGTCACTAACCATTTAATATATTAGCTGGAGAATTATTCTAGTACTTATAGCAATCCTATAGGGAAATAAAAGAAAACCAGTTTCTTTATACCTACGCAATATCTTATAAGCTTATATATAGTCCAATATCCACCTAAACAGCGACTTCTTTATATAACCGCCACTAGAACTCAGACTAAAGAATAGATCAATTCTAAAAGTTATTAAACCACTATATAGTATCCCAGAAGCTAGTAACCATTAGTTTAATATATACTACCGTTACTACCTTAATAAGCTATAGATAAACCAGTTAATATACAACCCCTACTTATTATATATAAACAGCAACGGCTTTGGAATTATAGGATTGTAGACTAATAACACACTATTCCTTACTAATAAAACCTTTACAAAGGCTAAAGAAGTTAGGCTTTAAAAGGTAAAGTTCCTAATAAAAGAGAGAGAGAAATTTACGCTAAATACCCCAATTAAGTTTAATAGAGGCTACATTAAGCAAAAAAAAGATTTAATAGCCCTTACCTAGGAACACCAATACTAGAACCTAAAGCTAGTTACTATAAAGGCTATAGACCTAACCAGTTCCAAAGAGGAGATACGTAAAGCAGTTACACTAAAGGACTAATATGTTACTTAGAGAGCAAGAGAAGCCTATATCGCCACAGTCTGCCAACCAGAAGCTGCCTTTAATCTCTTATTTATAGCACAAGTTATTAATCTAAAGGAGGAATACGCAAAGCAGCTTAATAAGCGGCTGTAATAGCAAATCAATAACCCCTTCCAAGGGCTCCACTTTATACAACTTAATACTAGCAAGGACTCCCTAAGATTAATAATCTTTACCAACTTATCTTTCGCTAATAACCACGATCTCTCCTCCTAGATTGGCTTTGTTATTACATTTATAGACAAGAACAATAGGGCTAATATTCTCTATTAGTTATCTATTAAATATAAGCAGGTTATACAAAGTGTCTTAGCATCTAAATTATATAGAATGGCCCATAGATTTAATACCGGAGCTGTGATTAAAGCAACTATTAAGAAGATCCTACAACTTAAATAACTACTGGTTATCCTTTATATCGATTTAAAATCTCTATACAATTGCCTAGTTAAACTTAGAACAACATAAGAGAAACGACTTATGGTTAACCTAATATATCTATAACAATTATATAAAAGAAGAGAGATAGTAGAGATTAAATAGATTAATAGAGGCAGTAATCCTATAGACGCTATAATAAAATTAAAACCTTATTAGGTGTTAAAGGACCTAATTAATACAAATATAATTAAGCTATAGGTTACCAAGTAGGTAAAAAGAGGAGAAGACAAAAAGGTAGGATAGAGAGTATAAAAATATAAGGCTAATCGCTAAGGCGCTAGTAACAAGTAAGCTAATAGCGATTTTCTATCCCAGGGATAGAAAATCCTAATTAGTTAATTTAGCGGTATAGCAGAGTTTAATAGAATTTAGTAGATAATAAAACTTGATAGAATTTAGTGGAATCCAGTAGGTGGCGCGCCCAAGCACTATTATAAAAACCAAATACTCCTAGTGTCTAATTAAGGTTGCGTCTTTCTAGTTATATCCCTTACAACGTTGAAATGGGCCCTGCGGTTATCGATAAGGGACTAGCCAATCGGAGAACCTGGTTCAATGCAAGTGCCCAATTAAATCCAGTAGCGAACTCTCTAAAGGGCCCAACGTTGTAAGGGATAACCACAACTTACTATTACATAACGGCAATCTAGGGCAATCTATAATAATTTGCCTATAAACGCAAGTTAAAAGGGGTTAATTATATAAGCTAAGCGAGCTTAGGAAATCTACTAAATTCTACCTATAGAATAGGATAATTAATCAAGCATTAATTAAATCAGTTACCACCCCAATACTATTGCAATAGCAGCACGTATTACCGGAAGTGATACCGACAATTACTTTTATCCACTCTTCGTTATTTAGGCTATTAATTACTTAGTTATACGTATAAAGCTCATCTTCATTAATTAAGGTAGTAGATATATATATTTTAAAATTAGGTAAGCCAGTATATTAAATATAGCCGGCTAGTAGAGCTATAGGATTAACCGCGTTACGGTTATTTAAGCGAGGGTTTTAAGGTATAGATTATAGAGGAAAGGTAGATAGAAGGGCTATTAGTTTATCGCCTACTTTATTATCCCAGTTACTTAGTAGCTTATTAATATTATTAGTCCATTAGTTAAAGCTTTGGTCTATATCTATAAGGCTTATAAGGAAAGCAATAGGGTTGCTTAGTAGGTTAATTCTTAACATCTAGCGGCCTAATCAAGTAGTGGTAGTAGTAAGGTTTTTAGGCAGAGACTTAAGCCTATAGGGCAAGTTATCGCGATCTTCCTTCCAATTAGTTCTTCGTTATCTTTTTCTTAATAGAGGCTTTGGCTAAAAAGTAGTAATATCTTCCCTTCCTTACTTATTAAACAAATTAACGGATTCTTCTATAAATATAATAGTAGTCTTTAAATTAATATCACCTTTATAGATTTTAATATCTTTAAGCTACTTAATCTTCTATTTATCTAATAGCCAAACGCAATAGATTATCTTGCCGTTATAGCTAATTAGAATACCCTTTTTTACTTATAAAGCAAACCCAGCTAATTTTACGCGATCTTCTTCGGCTATAAGGGAATAGACGGTAGATCCTAGAGCCCTTAGGTAGTATACTAAGGGAGGTTTACCCTTAAGCTTTTTATAAGGTAATATACTATTAAGAAGAGCTCTTATAGGGCGTCTATTTTTAATATATATAGCTATAAGGAGTACGTCGGGCTATAGAAAGTCTAGTATATTGCTAGTAAGGATTATTAAGCAGGTAATCTTAGTAGAGGTTTACTGCAAGCGCTCTACTACTCCGTTCTCTTCCTAAGCGTATAAGGTGGTAGGCTTAAATTCTATACCTAGATTATCTATCTAGGTGGTTACTTTCTTACTATAGAGCTCTACTTTATAGTTAGTATAAATTCTAGTAATTTTAAGGTCGAATTTGGTGTAGATCCAATTATAGTACCTCTATAGAGTATTAAGCTATTCGTCCTTTATATGGATAGTATAAACTATAGTAAACCTTATATAGTTATCGGTAAAAGATATATAGTATCTTTCGCCTTTAAAGCTAATGGGGGTAATAGGTCCCACTAAATCTATATAGACAAATTAAAACGGTTATATAGCTTATTCCTAAGGCGTTCTATTTATACCTCTTTCTAGCTTTAAATTAAGCGTAGGGCTTACAGTATTTATTACTAACGTTATCAAACTTAATACTAAGTTTACTTAGATAGCGTTTAAGGTCACTATAGTTAAGGTGGCTAAATCGGTAATCCCAAATAGGTAGACTTTCGTTATTTTTAATCATCTAGAAGATTAATTCTAATAAGTAGTTATACTACCAAATTAGGTAGAGTTATTAAACTTTAGGTGCTTACTGTTATATTTAAGTTTATAAGTCTTATTATTAAAAAAGACGCCTATTTCCTTAAGTTAGCTTTTAGATAGTAGGTTTACTAGTAAATATAGCACGTAAAGAACATTATATAGAGTAAGCGTACTTCCGTAGCTTTTATTAGATAGTGCAGTTTGTATAAAGATAGATCCTTTACCTACTAATTAAGCTCTATAGGGACCGACTATATCTAATAAGGTGTCATTATTAACGTAGTTAAAGAGAAGTTTATGATTCTTATAGCAGTAGACAGTAGCGGCGGTATTATAGATAAAGTTATACTTACTTAATTAGGCTTATACTACCACTACTACAAGCTCGCGTTATAAATTTACTTTATTTTTAACTTAATTAGAGTATTTATTAAGCTAAATAGGTAGCCTAGTCCTCTGCTTCTTCCTTATATAGATTCTATTACTGTTGGTATCACCAGGGATACCTATTCGAATAGGTCGGAGTCGTAGTCAAACAGTCTTTTCTGGTTGATACGATGGTTAATTCTTGATTATTCTGATAAGGAAGGGCGAGGAGCTTAAGGCTCCTCGCCACGCTAGTGCCGCGGCAACACGTGACCACGTAACTACACGTGATATTGTCCCGACACTAGCAACTCTTCTTTTGTGGGTTGCCATCTATATACAAATACCGCTTAACTAGCGCAGTAAATATTAATCCTCCTTACTTATTATTGCCATTGTAATATAAGTCTCGCTATCCTAAATTTACTAAAGAAATGGTGGTTGACTAAGTGGTAAACTAGGGAACTATATTATTAGAATAGAGTTGCGGAGCTTGTTAATATCTGGCTCCATTCTAGAATCTACCTCCACTAGATCCTCTATAAGAGCCTCCTCCGCGGTAGCTAGAGCCTTTACGTCTGTTATAACTGCCACGGCCTTATCTATACCCGCTTTATCCATAGGAGCAATCAGTGCAGTACTGGCCGCTGTTATAACTGTTATATTCGCCGTAGTTAAGCTCCTTATAATGTTAAACCTCTAGCAATTCTTTCTTTTAATGTTAAACCTTTGGTAATCTAACCTTGTAATATTAAACCTTTGGTAGTCTAATCTTGTTATAAGCATTCCACTGTCCATATTGCTGATATGGCGGATAAGCTTGCTCATTACGTGGTGGTTGCGGAGGTTGTTGCGGAGATTGCTACAGAGATTGCTACGGAGATTGCTACGGAGGTTGCTGCAGAGGTTCTTGTCGAGCTTGCTGCTGGTGGGTTAGAATATCATTCACAAATCTAGCTTGTTATGCCGGTTATCTAGTCACGGTAGGGGTTAGAGGAAACGTCTCGGCGCTTAAGTTAAACAAGGTTAAGAATCTCTAGTAGGACGGAGCTTAAGGCATAGGTTGAGATACGGCAGCCTAAGGAACTTAAGGCTGAGGAACTTAAGGTGTTTAATAGCCTAAGGTTATCTGTGGTGGTTCTTATAGAGCTTGCTACTGAGATTGCTGCGGAGATTCTTACGGAGGTTGAAGCGTCTCTAGTAGTGTACTGCTTAAATTCCAGCGTAAGTTAAGCTTCTTCTAGTGCTCAATCTCTTGTGGAGTCCATTCATGTTCTTCTTTTACGTTAATAACATGCTCCTAAATATTATCTCTAATAACGCCCCCATCTATAGGGACAAATACTCCATTCTCCTAAAGGAAATTACGGAAGTCTTATATAATAACCTTCTTTGCGAGAGCCTATATTTCATTTATCCATCCAACAAAGTCCTCCTTTATATAGTACCATAGCATAGTGTCGTTGTATTCGCTGTCTTTATAGTGTGCTATGCGGTGTAATAAGAATCCGTTCAGGTCCTATTGCTCGGCGTTTACAGGGTTAATGTCTCTACTCTATATCTCTAGGTTAATATCGTTCTCGTACTTCTTTGGATAGATTAACGCTATAATAGCTAGGGAAGAATAAGAAAAATAAAGGTTGTTTAATGTGTAGTTAGGTATTAATTATAATCTTAAGATCTATAAAGGTATATAGAGGGTATTAAGGTAGTTGTTGAAGCAGAACTGCCGATTTATAGAAGTAGAATCGACGGGGTGTTGTACGTCGAAGGTAGGTAGGGTTTCGGTTTTGTAGAATCTCATAGGTTTGCTATTAAAAGGTAGGCAATTTAAAATGTAGTTAATGCGTTTTAGATGTTAACTTAGAACTGTAGGTTTAGTAACACTTCTAACCTAAAGTACTTAACCAAGTCTTCGTAAACGTGGTTGTTCTGCATAATAGACGCAACTTGGTATCTCCCAGTACTCAGTAACACTTCTGTTACTGGTTTTCCGCAAGTCTAAGTTAGCACAGTATCGCCGGGATCCATTCCATATGAGCGCATATAGCACCCCTGCACGAGACTGTCTCTTCTGTCGATGACCTTGCTGTTTTGTGGTATAACAGTGAAGTTAACCACTAATTAGTGTTGGTATTACTAGGGATACCTATTCGAATAGGTTGGAGTCGTAGTCAAACAGTCTTTGCTAGTTAATACGATGGTTGATTCTTGATTGTTCTGATAAGGAAGGGCGAGGAGCTTAAGGCTCCTCGCCACGCTAGTGCCGCGGCAACACGTGACCACGTAACCATACGTGATATTGTCCCGACAATTACCAATTCTCTATAGTATGTTTTTTAGGTTTCTCTCTCAGCAGTCTTCTTTATAGTGCGTAGTTCTATTATATTTTACGCAGTTAGGGTGCTTATATATTCCTACTAGTACAATCTTTCTCTTTATGGACGTTCCGTTATTTAAATGTGCTACTAGTGTAGTAGAAGCTTCTTAATTAAGCTCATTATTAAAGACAATAAGTTCCTTACCTAAGGCTTATAGGTCGGTATTTTTCCATATCTAATTTATTTATTAAGTTGTTTTAAACTAAGCGTAGTTGGTGGAGCTAACTCTATACAAAAGGGCCGCTTAGGTAAGGATTTTATAGTTAATAGGTTAGTCCATTTCAATAAGGCGATTAAGGTTTAATATAATATAGGAGACAAACTCCTCTACATTCTTAAAGTCTTAAACGCGTTTAATAAAGAAGGTGGCTATAATATTAGTAACAGCTGCCGGATTAAGGTCCTTAAAGCGTTCTTTTAGGGCCTTCTATTTCTTAAGCACCTATCTAATATTTAATATAAACGGCTTATAGATATCGCTAACATTCTAGTTAATAAAACTAGCTACATAGGCTAGCTATTCCTTATATTTCTCCTATTCTTTTACTAAGTTAGCTAGCTTAATTTTTAGCTATTTAATAGTAAAGCCTAACTCTGCCCATTTCTCTTTAATTAACTCAATTATAAAAAGGGGCTATAGTAGGTTGTTAAGAACCTACTTAATATTTTTAGATTAGAGGTGGTTTTATATATTAATACTAAATATCGGCCAGTTTTCCTATCTAATAAGCTTTTAAATAGAGGCTTAGGTGGTACATTCATCGCTTATATTAGCAAGGCTTATAGGTGGTTTATAGTAGGCAGTCTATAGGCCTTATTAAAACAACGTTATTAGATTTATTTCCTTTATAAGGAGTGTCTATATAGTATAGGTTTTAACTTAATATATTCCTTAGCCAGTATAGGCAGTTCTAATAAACTTCTTCTAATTTATTACTAATATAGTTATTATAGAGCTTTGTTTTCAAAACTCTATCATTCTATAATAATAATAGTAAGGTAATTTATTAAATAAGAGGTCCTCCTAAGCCTCTAGTGCTGCTATTTATTACGGACTGTATTAGGCTTATTCTTAGTAGAATCCTCTAGTTATATTTAGCGTAGAACCCGTTATTAGCAGCTATATAGCCGCTCATTATAGGTTTTTGGCGTCGTAAGTTACGTAAACGTTTACCAACTTTTTACGCCCGAGTAGTAATATTGCGATAATAAATATCGTAATAATAATAAGGCAATTAGATTTAGCTTATTAGGCGCAAACCCAGGCTTATAACCTGTTAAAATGCAGGTTATAGGGCTAAAACTCTATATATTGCTTATTTTCTATATAGGTGGTTAAAGAGATTTCAAGGAACTTCAACCGCCGGTCGAAGTTGTCTGATTGGTCAGATTCCTGCCAAGAGGTTTCTCCACAGGTCTTATCACGTGATATTATTGCGGGCTTGTTTTCCAACAGGCCACGCTATACTTAGAGATTGTCGATCGGAATATTAAAGAATAAGGACTCTGTCTATTGAATATGGCTCTAGGGCCTCTATATATACATAAGAAAGGTATAGGCAATAGGAAAGAGAAGGGGGGAGGGGGCGGCAATGGAAACAAGGGGTAGGTAAAGGGGTAGGTGAGTCAATAGGTAGGTATCGGAGGTCCGGCTTAGCATAACCTTGGCTTATGCACAAGCCCCTACTTTTCGAGTCTGAAGCTCGGCCAGTGTTGCCGAAAGCTCCGTTAGTGCTCGCCAAGGCACTAAAACCTCGGCTAGTGTAGATATTCTAACACCGACACAGCTTCACTTAGTACACAATTCAACTTATATCGCATTACGTTTAGAGTTAATAACACAATTATATTTTAATTATAACGTTACTAGAGCTATTTGGAACCTTTAATTAAATACTTCTATTCATTGTGATTTTAAAAGATATTAATAATAAAATAGACAAGGTAAGTTTTAAGAGTTATATTAAGGTTTTATTAAGGTTTTATTAAGGATCTAATATGGCTATAGATTCTAGAGAACCAGCAATTTAAAGTAGGAGAAGTATTTATTAACACTCTATTTATATTATTATCTTAATCTAGCTAAACTATATTAGTTGCCGCTAAATCCCTACTAGCCTCTAGGGAATAACCATAATAGCTCTTATATAAGCAGCGTAGGTATATATCTAGGTTATATCTATAATCTAATATAGAATAGACACTACTTAATAGTCTAAACACGCAATTTTATAATAAGGTAAAGTAACTTCTAGTAGCTATAATAAGGATCTAATTAGGATATAGAATAAGAACTTTCTCTAAAATAGGCAGGCGTAAGATATAAGTTATATTTTAGATAAAATAATATTATATCCACAATCTAACCTTAATAGATTATTAATAAAAAATTTAGTAGTCCTAGTAGCTCTATTTAAGATCTAGATGCTACTATAATAGCTATATATAGCACTCTAGCAAATAAGGCAATAGCTTTTAGGCTATATCCTAACTTAGACTTAAATAGTAATAAAGGTAAGGGTTCTAGCACTTATAATACTGCTTCTTAGCTAAATATTATAAAGAGGCGCATTTCTAGTGCCCCCACTTTATATACTAAGGCATAATATTTTAGACTTAATAAGCGCCTAGAGTGGGTTCTATTTTTCTATATTAAGATAATATCTAGTATATATCTAGCTTATATCTAGGGTCTAACCTAGATATAACTCCACGGCAAATATTTCTTTATTTATATTCTGCTAGTGTTACGGACAGCTTAAGTATAATGTTACAACTACTTAGAGAAGAGTCGGCGGAAGCTAGTTGGTTAATATAGGCACGGTCTAGGATGGAGCCGGTGGAACCATATAATAAGGAATAGTAAGCGAGTCACATGATGTTATACGCGGTATACGCAGTATACGCAGTGTATGTCTATGTATAACACGTATAACACGTACCTTACGTACAAGAGAGGATTTCTTAGGCGTATAGTTGTGTATTTAAAGGACCTCAGTCCCTACCGTAGATAGTTCTCTCCTTATAGTAAATCTTAGAATACAATTGGAGTTAATCTATTAGGCAACCACTCTACTAGTTATTATTACATTGTTAACCTATTTATATCTATATACCCGGCCCAATAACAGGACCCATCGTAGTTCTTGCTATAAGGTTTTGTTACATATTCACTACCAAGGTTATGGTATTAAATAAAGTTAAATAATATGCCACCCAAAGCACTAGTCGCGATACTATTAACGGCAACAACTACCTCAGGATTAGGAGACACTAGTATAGCAGATACGGACTTATAAATGGTTATAAGAGGTCAGTTACAAGAAATGGTTAATCGCTTATTAGATAATAGTAGGATACTTAAGAAACGCATTAATAGAATTAAAGTAGTAAAAGTTAAGTTACCGTTAATCGAACAATTCTTAGGAGAAAGGTTAAAACTTAAAGGATTCCTTACGCAAATGCACTTTAAGGTTATGCAGAAAGGAGTAAAGTTGGCAATACCTATAGATTAAGTAGTGTACGCAGGATTGTTCTTAATAGGAAGAGTACTGGAATGGTTTAAACCTTACCTTACAGAAATATAAGTTAGCGGTATAACAACTACTAACTAAGACGTATAATTTATGTTTACCAGTTAGAATAGGGTTGTGGAAAGACTAATATAGATATTTAAAGACCTAAAAGCATTAACTACAGTAGAACGGAAGCTTTAAAACTTGGTATAACGTTCTTTAGCAATTAAGTATACAATATAGTTTTAGACACTTATAATGTAGGTTAAGTAAAATAATAAGGCGCTTATAGCACAGTATAAATAGGGACTTAAGGCTAAAGTCTAGGACATAATTATCCTAATAGAAGATACGGAAAGTCTATAAGACTTAATAGATTAGTTAATAAAGATTAATAATAGAATCTATTAAAGGGAATAAGCTAAGAAAGGGTAAAACAGAGTTCTATAGTTGTATAAGGCGTAGAGCACGCATTGGCAAACATAGAGCTAAAAACTATAAAATGGCGCAGAGCTAATAGACCTAAGCGGTACTAAAGAATCCAAGAGATAGATAAAAAAACTATAGAAACCTAGAGGTTAAGGATTAAGTAATTATAGGACTAAGGAGCAAAGGCTAAACCAGGGATCTTAGTAGTAGAAGATGTTTAGGCGGACTTTATAATAAGAAAGATGGTTTAAAGATAGAGCTTATATAAATTATGGAAAATAAGGTTATTTTGCTAAAGACTATAGAGGTGGTTAGAGTAACTACGCGGTAAAAGGCACTAGGTTGTTAGAGTATAATAATATAGATATAGGGATATTGCGCAGGACTAAGGAGTGTTTAATTAAACACTTTGCGTTTTGTTACAACAACGCATGCCAAATTTATAAGGATGCTAAGTATGGCGCAAGCTATTAGCCGTAAGAGCTAGAGTTAAAAAGGCTTAAAGAAACTAGAGAGTTAGACAAAGAATAAGATTAACTCTATAAGCTAGATTAAGATATTAAAGCAACGTGCGGATAAAGATTAGTAATAATAATAATGGAGTTAGAGTACTTATTAATTAATAGTAATAAGGAAGAAAATAAGGCTAACTGGGAGCACTTATACCTTAGTAACGTAACAGAAGTAAAGACTGAAACCACTACAGAACACGGATTAGTAACGGGTACCATAATACTATTAGATATGGCATCTATTGCTTTATAAGATAGAAGGAGTAATATCTAGAGATAATTAAGCAAGTAGATGACTGCTAGTGCTAGCTCACCACTTATAAAAGGCAAAAGGCCATAGGTCTAAGATTCTTAAGAAGAGATAAGGAAAGCTCTAGACTTATAGAACGCGATAAGGATAGCTTAAGAGCCTATAATAAATAAAAACTAATAGGAAAGAGCAGCAATTTAGTTTAGTAATAAATAAATAAGTATAGGACGTAAGTTTAAGAACTATAAGTTTGGGGAACAAATAAGAACGTTATTAGAAAGCTAAGATTTCAAGAAATAAATAAGAACCATAGCAATTCCAGGTAAATATAGTGTTCAGCCTAAAGATTAAAAAGTTAATACTAAGATTAGGAAGCAAGACGACTTTAAGGATTTAGCTGTAAGACGTAGAAAATAGGAAACTATAGATAAGTTTAAATAAAGAATCATCGCATAGCAAGAGTAAAAGCTAGATAAGAGGTTAGCTATACCAGGTCGTATAAAGGACAGAGCACCTATATAAAAAGTTACTAATAGGCCTAGTGTAGGGACACTTAGAGTAAAGTAGTTGGATAAACTAGAATAAGAAAAGGATCTAGACATTCTAGTTAGATTTAAAGAAAGACACACTAAAGGATATTACAACGTAGCGATAATAAGGTACTTTCTTACAGATAGACCATACACACTAAACCAGTTGTATGGAAAGTGGTATAGGCAACGACATAATAATAAATGGGAAGACTTTTATATATAGCTAGATAAAAAAGTTGTCTAAAACCAACCCATTACGGAGAAACGCATAAATTACATTAAAGGAGCACTAATTATAATATTAAGAAACCTAGAAGAAGGATCTAGGGATTAAAGAGGAGAATGACAAATCTTAGTACCTATAGCGGAAATACCAGTAGTTAGGTTAACTAGGTATAGGTTTAAACTTAAGAATAAAGATGAGCTAAGAGTTAACCTAAGTCACCTAGCGCATTATATACTATTATAGATAGCTTATATAGATAACATATGCAATATATATAGGGCACCAAAAGACAAGAACTGAAAGTACTTAGTAAGGATATATTAGGCACTAGAAGAAAAGCGGTTTAGAGACGTTAAGTATATACATAGATGGCATCTAGTTAAAGTATAGAGTTAAGGGAACCTAATACTTTAACCTAGAAGATTCCTTATAGAAGAATGCCTAGATGGATAATAGTGGTGGGACTGCCTAGAGAACACTTATCTATAGTATATAGAGGAAAAGAAATAAACTAAGTGTCGGAATAAGGTTCTGTAATACAGTGGACACCGTTGCTTGTAACTAATTGGGTTGATCACGTGAGCTAAGCGAGCTCAGGAGATCCATCAAATTCCACCTATAGAAGTAGAGAAGGAGAAACAAGAAGAAAACGATTGAAACTAAACCCCCCCACCCCCCCACCGTGATTCCTACACTAAGTATTAGCTAAAAGTAGACCAAGTATAAGCAGGATCTAGTAGCTAATAGTTAGGAAAAGGGGAGGCCTATAGGACTAGAGGGAACTAGTAGTAGAGCCTTAAACCCTTAAAAAGGTCTAAGAACAACACCTAAACTTATAAGTTAAGTAGCAAGATTAGTAGTTTAAAGCGTTAATAGACAATAGAGTAATAAGGAACTATATATTACCAGTAGCAGTGGAAAGGATAGGGTTACTACACAGACAAAGGGAATACCTATATCTACTTATAATAATTTTAGGAGATTAGATAGCCTATAGAGGAGGTATTATTAATCTTAAAATAGGACCTATTTAGTTAACTATTAAAGGGAGACCAGTTAGAATGTCTTTTAATATCTTACCGTTGGGAAAAGATAAGGCGATACTAGGAATGCCTTAATTATAGGAATATAATCTAAAGATTAATTGGGTTATAGGTTAGGTTAATATTAGAGATACTTAATAACGTAAAATACGACAGCAAACCAAGTTAGTATAGTACTAAGTTGGAGCGATATATAAAGAGACTAAGTAAGGCTTAAGTTATGTACTAAAGAGATACCACAAGTATGGCAAAAAGTTATGGTTACTAGAAAGTAAAAAGCTGTTAGAATATGTAGTATAGGACTATAAGATAGAGTTAGAAGAGGGAACTAGTCTAAGGTTCTTTCTAATCTATAAGCTCACTAAAACCAAGTTAGTAGCACTTAAAGAGTTTATCTAGGAGAACTTATAAAAAAGATATATTAGACCGTTGTAGTTATTAGTAGAATATCTAGTACTATTTATCCTAAAGAAAAACGGAAAACTTAGGATGTGTATAGACTATAGACAGTTAAATAGCATTACTAAAAAGGATAGGTATTCTTTACCCTTAATTAGCGAAATCTAAGACAGGATAGGCAACGTAAAGATTTTTATAAAGATAGATCTAAGATGGGCGTACTATTAGATTAGGATTAAGGAAGGCGATAAATAGAAAGCAGCTTTTAGGTTAAAGGAAGGACTATATAAGCTATTAGTTATGCAGTTTAGGCTTATAAACGCACTAGCGACGTTATAGAAGTAAATTAATAGTATATTAGGAGAATACCTTAATAAGTTTATTATAGCATACCTTAATAATATTATTATCTACTTAGAGAGTAAGAAAGAATATAAAGAATATATTAAATAGGTCTTAGAGAGACTACAAGAAGAATAGATACTAGTAGTAATTAAGAAATATAAGTTCTTTATAAAAAAGACCAATTTTATAGGATTTATTATTAGACTAGGAAGAATTAGCATAGACCTAAAGAAAGTTGAAGCTATAGCGAGTTAGTAAGAACTAGAGAATATTACGCAGTTAAGATCGTTTCTAGGGTTTTGTAACTACTATAGAAGGTTTATAATACAATGGTTAAAGAGTATTAAACTATTTATAAGGCTAATAAAGAAAGAGGAACCGTGGGTATAAGAAAATAAGTAAAGGAAACTATTTAAGGAACTTAAAGAGTTATTTACCTAGGAACTAATCCTTAAGATCTACTAACTAAAGTTAGAAATGGTTGTTAAAATAGATATATTAGACTTTACACTAGGAGCATATTTGCTATAAAAGCATTAGTGTTACGGACGCTTTAAGTACAATGTTATAACTACTTGGGGAAGAGTTGCAGGAAGCTAGTTAGTTAATATAGGCATGGTCTAGGATAGATCCGGTGGAACTATGTAATAAGGAATGGTAAGCGAGTCACATAATGTTATACGCAGTATACGCCCGCGTATAATATATATAACACGTACCTTACATACAAGAGAGGATTTCTTAGGAGTATGGTTGTATATTTAAAGGACCTTAGTCCCTACCGTAGATAGTTCTCTCCTTGTAGTAAATCTTAGAATATAATTGGAGTTAATCTGTTGGGCCACCACTCCACTAGTTATTATTATGTTGTTAATTTGTTCTTATCTATATACCTAGCCTAATAATAGGACCCACTATAGTTCCTGCTATAAGGTTCCGTTACACATTCACTACTAAGGTTATGGTATTAAATAAGATTAAACAACATGCCACCTAAAGCACCAGTTATAACGGCGTTGACGGCAGCTACAACCTTAGGGCTAGGTAATACTAGTATAGACGATAGGGATTCTTAAGTGGTTATATAAGGTTAGTTATAGGAAATGGTTAATTACTTATAAGATAATAATAGGATACTTAAAGAACGCATTAATGGAATTAGAGCAGCGAAAATTAAATTACCTTTAATTAAACAATTCTTAGGGGAGAAGTTGAAGCTTAAGGGGTTTCTTATACAGATGCACTTTAAGGTAATACAGGAAGGAGCGAAGTTAGCAATATTATTAGATTAAGTAGCTTATACAGGATTGTTTCTAATAGGGAGGGCACTTAAGTAATTTAAACCATATCTTACGGAAATATAGGCTAATGGCATGACAATTACTAACTAGGACGTGCGGTATATATTTACTAGTTAAAACGGGTTTGTGGAATAACTAACGTAGATATTTAGAGACTTGGAGGCCATAACTATAGCAGAATAAAAGCTTTAGAACTTAGTATAACGCACTTTAGCAATTAAGTATATAACATAGTTTTAAACACTAGCTATGTAGGTTGAGTGGAATAATAGGGCGCTTATAGCATAGTATAAATAGGGACTTAAGGCTAAGGTCTAGGACATAATTATCCTAATAGAAGATGTGGATACTCTAAGAGAGTTAATAGATTAGTTAATAAAGATTAATAATAGGATCTATTAAAGGGAATAAGCTAAGAGAGGGCAAGATAGAGTTCTATAGTTGTATAAGGCGCAGAGTACGCAATGACAGACATAGAGTTAAAAATTATGGAATGGCGCAGAGCTAATAGACCTAAGTGGTACCAAAAAAACCCAAAGGTGGGAAAAGAAACTATAGAAACCTAAAGGTTAAGGATTAAGTAATTAAAGGACCTAGGAGCAGAGGCTAAACTAGGGATCTTAGTAGTAGAAGACGTTTAGGCGGACTCTACAGCAAGAAAAGTGGTTTAAAGATAGGGCTTGCATAAATTATGGAAAACAAGGTTATTTTGCCAGAGACTATAGAGGTGGTTAAAGCAACCACGTAGTAAAGGGAACTAGGCCAGTAGATGGCACGTATATATAGAGGGATAATAGTGCACTGTAAGAAACAAAAGAGTGTTTAATTAACAGTTTTATGTATTGTTATAATAACATATACCGAATTCATAAGGACACTAAGTATGGCGTAAGCTATTAGCTATAGGAGCTATTATTATCTAAGTTTAGAGGAACTAATAAACCAGCTCGTAGATCGGACATTAAAGATAATAAGTTTAATATAGGCGAAGTATTTACCAATAATAAGGTAATAAAGGCAGCTTACTGGGAGTATATAGACCTTAGAGAAGTTAAAACAGAAGCAGAAACTAAGACCGTTATAGAATAGGGTTTAGTAACAGATATTATAACACCGTTAGATACAATTTCTATTGCTTTATAAGACAATAGGAGTAACGTTTAGAAGAAACTAAGTAAGCAGACAACTGCTAGTGCTAGCTTATTACTTAATAAAGGCAAAAGGCTACAGGCTTAAGATTCTTAAGAAGAGATATAAGAAGCTTAAGATTCTTAAGACAAGATGAGACATACCTAAGGACCTATAATAGATAACAACTAATGGGAAAGAATAGCGACTTAGTTTAGTAATAAACAAATAAGTATAGGACACAAGTTTAAGAACTACGAGTTTGGGGAACAAATAAGAACGTTAGCAATCCTAGGTAAATATAGTATTTAGCCTAAAGATTAAATAGTTAATACTAGAATTAAAAAGCAAGATAACTATAAAGATCCAGCTGCAAGACGCAGAAAACAAGAAACTATAGATGAGTTTAGGACGAGAATTATTATATAGCAAGAGCAAAAGCTAGACAAGAGGTTAGCTATGCTAGGTTATATAAGGGACAGAGTACCTATATAAAGAGTTACTAATAGGCCAAGTGCAGGGACACTTAGGGTAAAATGGTTAGATAAACTAAAACAAGAAGAGGATCTAGATATTCCAACTAGGTTTAAAGAAAGACATACTAAAGGATGTCACAATGCAGCAATAACAAGGTACTTTTTAATAGATAAACTATATACACTAAACCAGTTATATGGAAAGTAGTATAGGCAACGACATAATAATAAATAGGAAGACTTTTATATGTAGCTAGACAAAAAAGTTGTCTAAAATTAACCTATTACGAAAAAACGCATAAGTTATATTAAAGGAGTATTAATTATAATGTTAAGGAACCTAAAAGAAGGATCTAGGGACTAGAGAAGTGAGCGACAAGTCTTAGTACCCGCAGTAAAGATACTAGTGGTTAGGTTAACTAGGTATAGGTTTAAACTTAAGGACAAAGATAAACTAAGAGTTAACCTAAAACATGCAGCGTATTATACACTATTGTGAATAGCTTATGTGGAGGATATATATAACATATATAGAGCACCTAAAGATAAGAACTAGAAGTATATAGTAAAGATATATTAGGCACTAGAGGAAAAGCGGTTTAGAAATGCTAAGTATATATATAGATAGCACCTAGTAGAAGTACAAGGTTAAGGGGACTTAATACTTTAACTAGGAAGATTCCTTATGGAAGAATGCCTAGACGGATAATAGTGGTGGGAGTGCCTAGAGAACACTTATCTATGGCATATAAAGGAAAAGAAACAAACTAAGTATTAGCTAAGGTTGGACTAAGTATAAGTAGGATCTAGCAGCCAATAGTTAGGAAAAGGGGAGGCGTATAGGACTAGAGGGAACCAGTATTAGAGCCTTAGACCCTTAAAGGAATTTAAGGATAATACCTAAATTTATAAGTCAAATGGCAAGATTAGCAGTTTAAAGCATTAGTAGATAGTGGAGTAACTAGGAACCACATATCACTAAAGGCAGTGGAAAGGATGGGGTTACTATATAGACAAAAAGAACACCTATATCCACTTATAACGATTTTAGGAGATTAGATAGCCTATAGAGGAGGTATTATTAATCTTAAAATAGGACCTATATAGTTAACTATTAAAGGAAGACCAGTTAGAATGTCTTTTAATATTTTACCATTAGGGCAGGACAAGGCGATACTAGGAATGCCTTAGTTATAGGAGTATAATTTAAAGATTAATTAGGTTATAGGTTAGGTTAATATTAAGGATACTTAACAATATAAAGTGCGATAGTAAATCAAGTTGGTATAGTACTAAGTTGGAGCAACATATAAAGAGACTAAGTAAGGCTTAAGTTATATACTAAGGAGATACCACAAGTATGGTAAAAAGTTATGGTCACTAGAAAGTAAAAAGCTGTTAGAGTATATAGTATGGGACTATAAGATAGAATTAGAAGAGGGAATAAGTCTAAAGTTTTTTCTAATCTATAAGCTTACTAAAACGGAGTTAGTAGCGCTTAAGGAGTTTATCTAGGAAAACTTATGTAAGGGATATATTAGACCGTTATAGTTATTAGCAGAATATCTAGTACTATTCATTCTAAAGAAAAACGGAAAACTTAGGATGTATATAGACTATAGACAGTTAAACAGTATTACTAGGAAGGATAGGTATCCTTTACCCTTAATTAGCGAAATCTAAGACAGGATAGGCAACGTAAAGATCTTTATAAAGATAGATCTAAGGTGGGTATACCATTAGATTAGGATCAAGAAAGGCGATAAATAGAAGGCAGCCTTTAGGTTAAAGGAAGGACTATATAAGCTATTAGTTATATAATTTAGACTTATAAACGCACTAGTAATGTTTTAGAAGCGAATTAATAGTATATTAGGAGAACACCTAGATGAATTTATTATGGTATACCTTAACGACATTATTATCTACTTAGAGAGTGAGGAAGAACATGGAAAACACGTTAAATGGGTCTTAAAGAGACTATAAGAAGAACAGATACTAGTAGCAATTAAGAAATACAAATTCTTTACCAGGAAGACCGATTTTGTTAAATTTATTATTAAACTAGGCCAACTTAGTATAGATCTAAAAAAGATTGAGGCTATAGTAAATTGGTAGGAACCAGAGAACGTTATATAGTTGAGATTGTTCCTAGGGTTTTATAATTATTGTAGAAGGTTTATAGCGCAATAGTTAAAGGATATTGAGCTACTTACACGGTTAATAAAGAAAGAAGAACTATGGGTATGGGGAAAGAAGTAATAAGAACTATTTAAGAGAGTTAAAGGGTTGTTTACCTAGGAGCCAGTTCTTAAGATCTATTAACCAGGTCTAAAGACGGTTATAGAAACAAATGCATTAGACTTTGCACTAGGGGCATGCTTTATATAGAAACATTAAGACAGATGGCACCTAGTAGCATACTATAGTTAAAAGATAACACCACTAGAGTTAAACTACGACATCTATAATAAGGAGTTGTTAGGTATAGTTATAGCACTTAAGGAATAGAGAGCATTTTTATAAGGCACAGAGAAACTATTTATAGTTAAGACAGACTATAAGAACCTTATAGGATTCCTAATGATAAAGGAACTTAACTAAAGATAGGTTAGATAGGTGGAAATGCTTATAGAATACTATTTTGAAATTTAGTATACTAAGGGTACAGACAATGCATAAGCAGATGCTCTAAGTAGAAGGGCTGAACTATAAAGTAATGAAGAGCTATTAGGAGCTTTATTGCGAAAGGATTAAGACGGATTGATTAGGTATAATTATCCAAAAATTGCAGCAACTAAAGAAAGTCAGATCTATAAATTACTAGAGAGTAATTAGACATAGAAGATCTAAGAAGTATAGGCAGAGGATCTAGACTTAGAGTAATATAAAAACAGAGAAGCAACGTATATGCCTAAGTCTATTATAGAAGAATTTGTTAAGGAATTCCATAAGGGAATAATATAAGGACATAATAGAGCTATAGGCTTAGTGTTAAGACTTTAAGAAGAGTATATTATTTAAGAAATCTAGGGACTAGCAAGACAAGTTATAAAGAAATATCTAGATTGCTAAAGAAATAAATTAATAAGGTATAAGCCATATAGAGAGCTATAACCTATTAAAATACTAGGAAGACCATAGGAAGTTATATTATGGGACTTTGTTATTAAGTTACTAAAGTTAAGAGATCCTATTATAGGACAAAATTATGACGCGATTTTAGTAATAGTGGATAAGCTAACAAAGTGGGGATACTTTATAGCATACACTAAAGAGATATTAGTAGAAGATGTCGCTAGAATCTATATAAAAGAAGTGTTTATAAGGCATAGAGCACTAGATAAGATTATATTAGACAGAGATCCAAGATTTATAGCAGTATTTTAGGAAGTGTTTCTGACAGAATAAGGAGTTTACGCAGTAATATCTACAGCATATTATCCGCAGACGGACGGATAAACAGAAAGACTAAACTAGATACTAGAACAGTATTTAAGGCATTATATTAATCACGTATAGAATAATTAGGTATTATTATTACCAATTATATAGTTTGCATACAACGCAACACTATAAGAAGGAATAGGGACATTACTATTTAAGGCAAATTACGGATATAAGCTAAGAACATCATTATCGCCATATTAAGCAAAAAAGACAAGTAGCACAGCTAAGTAAAGAATGGAGATGTTAATGAATCTTTATATAGACCTTATAGAAACAGCTAAACTAGTATAAGAATAAATAAAAAGGTACTATAACGCTAAGAGATCTAAGGGACCAGATCTTAAGGAGGGAGATAAAGTATAGCTACTATATAAAAATTTTAAGAGTTGACGACTAAGTAAGAAGTTAGACTATGTTAGACTAGGACCTTTTAAAATTAAGCAAAGGATTTTATTAGTTATATATAAGTTAAACCTACTAGCCAAAATGAAGATCTACCCTATATAACATATTACAATGCTAGAGCTAGTATATAGGAATATTAAGCCACCAGTCTATAAGGCAGATATATATAGAGGACAAGAGGAAGATAAATAGCAAGTTTTAAAGATTATTAGTTATGAGGATGTAGAGGACGAAATATAGTATAAAGTAAAGTAGATAGGCTATAGTGAGACTACCTAGGAACTACTAAGCAACCTAGAGAACGCTATAGGAAAGGTACGGGAGTATTAAAAGAAAGTAGGTTAGGCAATATTAACAAAGAAGGATTGCTAAAAAATGAGTTACCTAAGAGGGACCTAAGAGGAGCAATTGCTAAGCTATTTGGAGTTGTTTCCCTTATAGGAGGAGAGCTAGTCCTTTTATTACCTAGCTTATTAAGACCCTACTAAACCAGTTTCTACTCCTTAGAATAAACCTTTTTATAAACCTTCTTAAGACGGGTTAACCAAGCGAACGCAACCTACTAAGACTTAAAGGAGCAATGTTGAGCCTTAAGGGCCTAAGCGGTCTCTTTAGCAGAATAGTAGAGTTTAGCGCGCGTGGCGGCCAACTTAGACTTAAGCTTTGCAGCGGCAGATTAAATACAAGACCCTATAATAAGTTACTTAGGGAACTAGAAGACTGTTAAGAGTTATAGGACGCATATACTTAGCGTTAGAAACAAAGCGAACATTACAGGACAATTAAATGTTTGCTTTAGTGCACTCTGAGCAAGATAAGGGTTGTTAAGATAAGGGACTCACTATTGCAATATATACTAACCCCGCTTTCGTATAACGAGAATATGGAGATGACATTATCTTACTAAGTAATAGTATGGCAGCCACGGTGTAAGCACAACATTGCGCTTACAAAGAAGAAGAAGCTTTAGGTATAATAAATAAGGATATTAACTAGACTAATTAAATAGATATTACACCTCTAGTAGACGACTTGGAGATATTAGGAATATTTAAGGACGAAGATAAAGAGGAGGGAGATGGTATTACGGACGCTTTAAGTATAATATTATAACTACTTGGGGAAGAGTTATAGGAAGCTAGTTGGTTAATATAAGTATAGTCTAGGATGGATCTAGTAGAACCATATAACAAGGAATGGTAAGCAAGTTATATAATGTTATACGCAGTATACGAAGTGTACGCAGTATATGCCTATATATAATACGTATAACACGTACCTTATATATAAGAGAGGATTTCTTAGGAGTATGGTTGTGTATTTAAAGGACCTCAGTCCCTACTGTAGATAGTTTTCTCCTTGTAGTGAATCTTAGAATACAATTGGAGTTAATCTGTTAGGCCACTACTCCACCAGTTATTATTACGTTGTTGATTTGTTCTTACCTATATACCTAGCCTAATAATAGGACCCACCGTAGTTCCTGCTACAAGGTTCCGTTATAATTAGGATATATAGTATCTAGTAGCGTATTATAGTTGAAAAATAATACCACTAGAACTAAACTATGATATCTATAATAAGGAGTTATTAGGTATAGTTATAGTATTAAGGGAATAGAGAGCATTCTTATAAGGCATAGAGAAACCATTTATGGTTAAAACGGACTATAAGAACCTTATAGGATTCCTAACAACAAAGGAACTCAACCAAAGATAGGTTAGATAGGCGGAAATACTTGCGGAATACCATTTTGAAATTTAGCATACTAAGGGTACAGACAATGTATAAGCAGATGCTCTAAGTAGGAAAGCTAAACTACAAAATAACGAAAAGCCGTTAGGGGCTTTGTTGCGAAAGGATTAAAACGGACTAATTAGGTATAATTACCCCAAGATAGCAGTAACAAGAGAAAGCCAGGTCCACAAATTACTAAAGAGTAATTAGATATAGAAGATCCAAAAAGTATAGACAGAGGATCCGGACATGGAATAGTATAAGAATAGAGAAGCAACCTATATTCCAAGGTCTATTACAAAAGAGTTTATTAAGTTATTCTATAAGGGACTAACTTAAGGACACAATGGAGCTACAGGCTTAGTATTAAAACTTTAAAAAGAGTATATTATTTAAGGAATCTAGGGACTAGCGAGATAGGTTATAAAAAAGTGTCTAAATTGCTAAAGAAACAAACCAACAAGGTATAAGCCATATAGAGGGCTATAACCTATTAAAATACTAGAAAGACCATAGGAAGTCATATTATAGGACTTTATTATTAAGTTACCAAAGTTAAAAGATCCTATTATAGGATAAGATCACAATACGATCTTAGTAATAGTAGACAAGCTTATAAAGTAGGGATACTTTATAGCATGCATAGAAAAAATGTTAGTAGAAGATATTACTAGAATTTATATTAAGAAAGTATTTGTAAGACACGGAGCACTAAGTAAGATTATATTAAACAGAGATCTAAGATTCATAGCAGTATTCTAGGAGGTATTCTTGGTGGAATAGGGAGTTTACATAGTAACCTTAATAGCGTATTATCCGCAGACGGACGGATAAATAGAAAGATTAAATTAGACACTAGAACAGTATCTAAGGCACTATATTAATTATGCATAAAATAATTAGGTATTATTATTACCAGTTACACAGTTTATATATAATATAACACCATAAAAAGAAATAGGAATATTACTATTTAAGGCGAATTACGGATATAAGCCAAGACCACCACTATCGCTATATTAAGTAAAGAAGACAAGTAGCACAGCTAAAGAAAGAATAGAGACTTTAATAAATCTTTATACAGACCTTAAGGAAACAGCTAAACTAGTATAAGAGCGAATAAAAAGGTACTATAACGCTAAGAGATCTAAGGGACCAGATCTTAAGGAGGGAGATAAAGTATAGCTACTATATAAAAATTTCAAGAGTTAATAATTAAGCAAGAAGTTAGACCATGTTAGACTAGGACCTTTTAAAATCACGTAAAGGATTTTATTAGTTATATTTAAGTTAAACCTACTAGCCAAAATAAAAATTTACCCTGTATAGCATGTCGCAATACTAGAGCTAGTACACGGAAACGTTAAGCTACTAGTCTATAAGGTAGACATATATAGAGGGCAAGAAGAAGATAAATAGTAAGTTTTAAAGATTATTAGTTACGAGGACATAGATAACAAAATATGGTATAAAGTAAAATAGATAGGCTATAATAAGACTACCTAGAAACTACTAAGCAACCTAAAGAACGCTATAGGAAAGGTATAGGAGTATTAAAAGAAAGCAGGTTAGGGAGTATTAAAAAAGGATCGCTAAAGGATAAGTCACCTAAAGGGGACCTAAGAGGAGCAACTACTATATTACTTAAAGTTATTTCCTTCTCTAGAAACTCTACTTATTTATTACCAAGCTTAGATAGACCCTATTAAACAAGTTTCTACTTCTTAGAACGAACCTTCTTATAAACCTTCTTAAGACGGGTTAACTAAGCAAAGGCAGCCTACTAAACCTTAAAGGAGCGACGTTAAGCCTTAAGGGCTAGAGCAGTCTCTTCTAAAGACCGGTAGAGTTTAGCGTAAGCAGCAGCTAGCTCTAACTTAAGCTTCTTAGTGGCAGATTAAACACAAGACCCTATAATAAGTTACTTAAGGAACTTAAAGACTACTAAGAGTTATAGGACGCGCACACTTAGCGTTAAAGATAGAGCAAATATTATAGAACAATTAAATATTTGCTTTAGTGCATACTAAATAAGAGAATAGTTATTAAGATAAAGGACTTGCTAGCGCGATATAAACTAACCCCTCTTTCGCATAACAAGAATACGGAGATGGCATAATCTTACCAAGCAACAGTATAGCAGCAACAGTGCGAGCATAATGTTGCGCTTGTAAAGAAGGAGATGCTTTAGGTATAATAAGTAAAGATATTAACTAGGTTAATTAAACGGACATTATACCTCTAGTAGACAACTTAGAGATGTTAGGAATCTTTAAGGACGAAGATAAAGAGGAGGGAGATAGTATTATGGACAGCTTAAGTATAATATTATAACTACTTAGAGAAGAGTCGGTGGAAGCTAGTTAGTTAATATAGGCACAGTCTAGGATAGAGCTGGTGGAACCATGTGATAAGGAATGGTAAGTAAGTTATATAATATTATACGCAGTATATATAGTGTATATAGTGTACGTCTATATATAATACGTATAACACGTACCTTACGTATAAGAGAGGATTTCTTAGGCGTATAGTTGTGTATTTAAAGGACCTCAGTCCCTACCGTAGATAGTTCTCTCCTTATAGTAAATCTTAAAATATAATTAGAGTTAATCTATTAGGCAACTACTCTACTAGTTATTATTACGTTGTTAACCTATTTATATCTATATACCCGGCCTAATAACAGGACCTATTATAGTTCTTGCTACAAGGTTCCGTTACAGCTAGAGGATATTTTCTATAGATATAGTTATGCTATTAGGAAGACTATAAGTTATAAGTGCTATATATTTTTGTTTTATTTTAGATCTAACTATAATAAGATCTAAATGCTAAGTATAGTATTTATATTTAGGAAGAAAAATTGCAAATGGTTATAGAGGATTAATTAAGTATATTAAGTTATATTTCTTAGTAAGAACCTAAATATATCCATATTATAACCTCCTTCTAACCTTTAAATAAAGAAAAATATAGGCTATATAATTAGGAGCGTGAAGCCTAGAGGTTAAAAAGAACTGGAATTGGATAATTTAAATAGTATATTTATCTATATATCTATATTATATCCTAAATCTAACCTATTTTAGTAGCTTAGCGGACACTTTATAGGACTATTTATACTAAGGAAAAGTTAGATGTTATATACCCTATTAGTAAAGCAGTGAGAAAGGCTAGAATTTATAACGGTATAAACTATTACTCTTCTATCTAGGATATATTGCTAATATAATTTAGTTTTCCTATTTAGAGAGAAGCCTATAACCCCACCTTAAGAGAAGCCTTTAACTGCTAAAGATTATAGAAAACATTAGGCTACTTTAGTAGATCTTAGTATGTTATTAATTATATCCTTATTATATTATAGATCTAACTATATTATATAGAGAACTAAGCAGTTATATGTATTATATTCCGCTCTAGAGTTCCACTAAAAAAAGATAGTAAGGTAAGTTTAGGTAGTTATAACTACTACTTAACTATAATCTAACTATAATCTAACCATAATATAGCCAGATCACAATGCTATATTTAAGATTTTTGGCAAGACTAAGAAGCAGAAGTATATCTTATACACTAGTAATAAAAAGAGTAAGCCTACTAGTTATATTTATAATATATCTAGGATCTAACGCGAATAGCATATCTATCTAACTAGGCTATATACGTCTAGTTTAATAAGGTATACCTAAAGTCTTTAGTTATATTACTAATATATTTACAATCTAATTAGAAATAGAACTTTATTTTACTAAATATAACGCTGCTAGATATTATAGATAACCTTAAGGATAAAAAGCCATTTAATATACTTAAGAGCTATAATAAGTAGCTTAGATAGGTTGCATTTTAAATATAGTATAGTTCTATCCTAGTTCTATTATAGTCTCATTCTATAATACTAAGCATTAAGTATAGAGTATAGAATATAGAGTATGGCATAGAGCATTTGGGTTAGGCTTTCTCTTAGACATTATAATATCTTTATATCTAGGTTATTACCTTAATATAACCTCTGCCCCTTATAATCGTGAATATAAAAGTTTGTATTAACCAAGTTCTTATTCCAATTTTCTAAGCTCTAACTCTATCTTTTAATTTTATAGTTTAATTGCTTTTGCTTTAGCTTCCATATATAAAACCCAGGCTTCTTATTTATAAACATTTAACTAGGATTGCTGTAGCGTTAACTGTTATAAGAATTAAGCTTATTAAGTAATAGTTATATAAAGTAAAGACTGTAAGCTGCTTTTATATCCTAGATATAGTTAGGTTATAAGTTGGATATATTAAAGATATATCTAGATAATTTTACTTAACAGTAAAATAGGCCTAGGAGATAACAAAACCTAACTATTATTTAATGTTGCAATAGAGGAAACTAAAAGATATTAGCTTTATAGAATTTAGGAAGATTTAGAATATAATATACTAGAGTAAACAGAGGTAATAGATTATAAGCGAGATTTTAATTATACGTCTTACAAACTTTATATTTATAATTATAGGCGTATACTAGTTTTAGAAGATGATATATCTAATATAATATTATTAAAATTAAAATCTTTATCCTCTTTAATACTTATAGATATAGTATTAGCTTTTCCTTTGCTAGTACGGGCTTGTTTTTTTTATTTTTCTAGCTCTTTTAAACCTTATTAAACTATAGCAGATTATATTAGCGATATATCCACATTAAAGCCATAATAAAGCTATACATTTACGCTTCTCTATAAGAGCCATTCTTTTAGCAATAGATATAGCTCGTAATATATATAAAATTCTATGCTAATTATACGCCTTCCACACTTTATAATTAAAAATATCGCGTCCGTAGGCTTGTTACGGCAGCAGTGGTTCCTAAGGAGGTTAAAAAGTAAGGTAGTAAAGCACTACAGGCGACTCGCAGGCGCCTTGTAGGCGCTAGTAGGCGAGTCCTAAAAGGCAGAGAGATAGATTATAGGGTTTTCTTATATAGAGTTTTCTCCCCACATATATATAAGGAGTAGTCTGCGTGGGCCTAATAGGGATCTAAATCGGACGTTAAGCAATGAATTATTATTATATTATTGTCCATTTTACTATAATATGGATTTATTCTAAATGCAATATATATATATTGCTTATGTTAACACCAGTTTATAATTTTATAGTTATTGCTGTACTTTTCTATAACCGCGAATATTAGAATATAGATATAATATAAATAAATTAGGGATATAATATAATAATAATTCATTGCTTAACGTCCGATTTGGATCCCTATTGGGCCCACGCGGACTACTCCTTATATACATATAGGGAGAAAACTCTATATGAGAAACCCCCGTAATCCATCTCCCCGCCTTTAGGACTCGCCTGCATAGCGCCTACGAGGCGCCTGCGAGTTACCTATGGTGCTCTACTACCTTACTTTTTGACCTCTTTAGGAACCACTGCTGCCGTAACAAGCCTACGGATGCGCTAGTATCGCGAACTTAACTCTACTACTATAGAGTTATTAGGGGGCGCCTAGTGCTCACCCCTTTGCCTTCTATTACTATTTCCTTTATAACCTAAAACTGGTCTAGTACATTTTAGCTAATAAGCTACTAGGTAACCGCCTTAAGACCTTTTTATGTTAAGAGTAGTATATTATAGTTCTCTATGCCAGCTACTAAGAGTATTGCTTCTCAGTTAGTGCATAAGGGGCATAATAGTATTACGTATTTTGGTGTCTATTTTAGCCAGCTATATTTACATCTTAGGCTACCTACTAGGACACCTACCCAGTAGAGCCAATCTTTTAGTCCTATTATTCCTATTCTTAGGAGTATTACTATTATATTTTCTGCCTTTATTAGGCCTTCTTAGAGCCCTTTGGTGTTTACCCCCTATAGTGTTAACCATGCTATAGCCTAGGTTCCTCTTGCCTAAGACAGCCTCTATACCTTTAACTCATATATACCTCTTTAGTGTTGGTCCAACTAGTATTATATTACGGTAGATGGTTTCCCCATACTCTTTTATGCTCTACTTTAGCTCCTTTCTCTCTCTTGCTATTATCTTTACTAATCTCTTATACGTCTCCCTTCCTCCTCTATATAGGCCTGGGCCCTAATACAGTACCATTTTTCTTCTGCTTTTTTTTACCTATTTCTCTAATATATCTTCCCTACTTTAGGGTTATTAGTTAACTCTCCTATAGGGCACCCTAGGGTCCCTCTATAGTTTATTTAGGCGTAACTTAATATACTTTATAACACTAAAGTTGCGCTCCTTTTACACCCTTTGTATTGCAGCGGCTTCAATATATAATTATAGGGGGGGATATTAGCTTCCTTCTTAAGCAGTGCTGTAGCCATTTGCTTATACCCGCCTATTATGCTCTAGAGGCAGGCTGTTTAGACCTTTTAGAGTAGTTTAAGGAGTAATTTAGAGGGGCCTTTCTTGGTTTCTCCTATAGCCCAAATACTAGATCTATACATTATGGTTGGCCAGATAATTGCTATATATAGTAGGCGTGACCTCTAGAAGCATGGACCCTATATAGAATTAACGATTCTGGACATTGCAATATACTGCGCTTAGCCCTTATAGGCCGCTTATAACATATATACGCTCCACTAGAGCTTACTATCTACCTATACTCCTAATACCTTTAGGACTTAAACTAGTTAGCCCCTAAAGCCTTAGATATAGATTATATGCTAAAGATTTGCTGGTTAGTTACGTTTTCTTATAAAATGGATTAGCTAGTATTTCTCTAATAAGAATTAGACTCCATATTATCTTGCCTATTCTATATAGGTGTTATAGGCTTTCTCTAGTATTCTGCAGTTATCTGCGGCTGTTGGCCTATATATAATTAGGTTTATATTATTAACAAAGCCTATCCCCTAGGTCGCCCCTTCCTTAAAGAACTTAAGTAGGCTGCTTATAAAGAAAAGGAAGAGTATAGGTAAGAGGGGTAATCCTTATAGTATTCCTGTTATAACTATAATAGAGGGGCTCTAATATCCGCTAAAGACTAGCAATATTTCTTTCTGGCCTATAAACCCTTAAACAAATTATATAATTTATTCTAGGAAGCCCTTTACCCTAAGGATATATAGGAGGCGCTTATAGGGTATATTATTATAGGCACTACTAATATCTAGGCTAACCATTAATACTATAAAGTCCCTTCGCATTGCCCATGCAGATTTAATAGTGGTGGCAAGTAATATAAGTACTAATAGTGTTAAGCGGTTCTTTCTTACCCCTATTTAACTTTATAGTAGTAAGGCATGTTCCTTAGCCGTGTCTACTATATAGTCTGCTATTACCCTTTCTAAGATCTTACTAAGGGTATTTTCTAAGGCAATAGGGCGGTAGCTTCCTAGGATTAAGTAGTCTGCTTTACCTTCTTTTTATAAAACAACCGTTATTATAGACCTTCTAAGTTACGGATAGTAGCCTATAGCAAAGCATACTCTAGCTATATCTGCAAGCTAAGGTGCTATAAGTGGTCTACAGGTCTTTAAGGCCTTATTTAGTATCCTATCTAGTCCTAGTACTATATTATTTAAAAGGCGGCTAATAGTTCTGGCCATTTCCTCTATTATTATATCGCTGTTAACCCACAGATAGGTTACTAGTATTTTACCTATAATATTACTAAGGTCTGCCGGAGCCGGTTAGGGGAAGAACCTTTTTATAAAAATCTTTGCCTTCTTATTATTGTTATTAGTGGCCTATAACTCCCCTACTCTTTATAGGGGTAGTAGGTATAGGTCTTCTACTAGGCGCCCTACCTTTTTCTTTACCCACTTTACTATAGCCCAAAGGCCCTTATTATGGGGGAGGCTTAGGTTAAAAGTATACTTGTTTATAAACCGTCTCCAGTTATTCCTTACTTCTTTTTTTAGGGTATTCTTTAACTAGTTTCTTATGTCTTTATATTATCTCTTATCTTTAGGGTTATAGCTACTTATATATTTCCTTCTTACTTATTGTTAGCTAGTAATAAGAACCGCGCATTATACAGACTATATATATTACGCGTAGGGACCCAGTTATAAGACCGGGCAGTACTCTTCTAGCCCATTTTTAATTACTACCTAGATCCTTTCTAGTCTTTAGTTAATTTCCTTAGGGGTAGCTAATAAGCCTTACTTATTTGGTATTAGGTGAATTTCTTCTAGGTCTTAAAGTTATTATTTAACTATACTAAGGAAGCTATCTATCTTAAGCTTCCTTATTACATATCTTTTGCTATTTAGTTGCGCCTTAATATCTAGGTCTAGCTATATCTAAATAGGGGTATAGTTTAAGGCGAGTGCCTATTCTTCTTTGGGGTTGCACCTTTTAAGTCTCTAGTATAGGCCTTTATCCATAAATATAAGGTCAATTGTACTTCTGGCGGTGCCTTATTACTATAGTTACTCCTAGGGGAGTAGCCAGTTTAAGGCCCCAGATGTCTATAGCTCTTAGTAGGCACTCTACCTATTATTTAGCAGTAACATAGATACCACCCTACCGTAGGTGGTAGAGGTTTATATCTCCTAATAGAATAAACTCTGTACCTTTAGTTTCTAGTAAGCTTATTACCAATATAATATTCTCTATTTATAGGACTCCTTTAACCCTAGGGTTATATATATTAATAATTTATACCAGACCCCTATATATCTGGATTGTTATAATAGTAATATCTAGGTTAACTGCCTGCTATAACTATAAGGATAGGCTAATAGCCTTACTAATTATAAAGTACACGTATATAGCTGCTTTTGGTTTATATAGGAGCTAGAATTCTTAGGGGCAGTATATTAATTATATATAGGTATTATAATATAGTAAGGATATAGTAAGGATATAGTATTTTTCTAGGTCTAGACTATCTAGTAGGGGCCTTATAAGATAGTGGTTTGTATTGCCGTAGTTATACTATATAATAGATAGGTAGCGGACCCCCAGCAAGGGTTTTTATCTCTCCTTCATTCCCTACTTCTTCTATTTCCACTTTCTCTAGGATTTTTAGAACTTCTATCTCTTGTATTTACACCCTAGTCGCTACTTATTTTATATAAAGCTTTCCATTCCCATATCTTATATTCCTATTAGCGCTTCTATATCTAAATCTATTATTATCTCCAGTTCTTCCCCTAATTTTACTGGTTAGCTATATACCCTTTATAGGTTAGCTGCAAATATTATATTTATCGCGTTAAGTCTAATTTTTAATTATCCTAGTCTTAAGCTTACTATAGCTATCTATAGGGGCCTTCCTATAGAGCGTCCTCTTCCTTATGTCCCCTATAACCCTTATATCTCTATTTAGTCTAGTAATATTATACAGCGTCACTTCTGGCCCGTTAAGGCTTGGGATGGCTAGCCTAGCCCCCTAGTATTAAAGGTAGGAAACGCTAGGAAGGCACCTACGTCCCCCTAGCTTATTACCTGTTATTTCCATTTATATAACCTAGCGTGCAGTTATTCCTATAGCTGTTAAGCCCTTACCTTCTATCTCCTGTATTTAATGCAGTCTTCTCTCTCCTACGCCTTATATGTGCTTTAGTAGCAGTTTACACATTTTATTTAGTCTTAATTTAAGTAGTGTCTTATATTATAGGGGCTTGCACATTAGCCGCAGCATACCTATACTGCGTATATAAATTAGGTATATCCCCATTATACGCAGCAGTAGTATTATTTTAGGCGTAGTCTATGGTTATAGAGCCTTATATTATATATAAGGCTATTTATAATTATTCCTTTTTAGATAAGGAGTTTTTGCATTCCTAGTATAAGTATGCTAATAATAAGGGAGCCATATATTTAACTGGCGTCTCCCTAATAAGTCTCTAGCGACCCTTATATCCTCTTATTATTCTTATTATTCTTATTATTTACTTAGTTTACATTTTCCTATTAAAGCTATTAAATTTAGGTGATTTCAAGTCCTAGTATAAGGCATTCTATTTATCTTACTATCTCCTATATAATTGCTATATTGTCTACCTAGCGTCCCTTTTCTACCCTAAGGCTTATAGAAACCACTAGGACTTTAACTAGGTAATCCTTACAGAGTACTTTTACGCCAATATATTCTCCTAACCTATCCCCTGCCCTTACGGCTTATTCCTTTAACTATTAGTCCTTTAGAGTAACTCTAATATCTCTACTCTTAAGGTATTGGACTATAATAGCGTTATAGACCTCTTTACAGATTTTTATAAGGACTTCTATTTTTAACTATCCCCTAAGCCCCTCTACTTTTTCTATATTTGGTTATATTATAATTATATACCCAGTTATTATCTTAAGAGGGGTAGGTTCCCTATGCTATAGAAGCACAGCTATGGCAGCCTAGGTGTGGTTCGCCAGTAAGGGGGTTTTTATTTATTTTTAATTTTATTTAGCTAATAGAGGATTTAATTAAGGGTTTGCTAAAGGGGCGCCTAAGGTTTACTAGACTAGCGAAGCCATTCTACTAGCTATGTTAGTTTATTATAGCTAATAGTTACTCCCCTATAATTCTAGATACTAGACGCGTCTAATAGGCTTTATATTTTATTAGATGCCTTCTTAATAGAGGTATTTCCGCCTTATAGTGTGGTATTCGCCCGTCTTTATTATAGAGGGCCATTGCTAGGCGTGGTTCTGGCGGTCGCGCGCAAGTGCGAGCCACCGTCATTCGACGTGTGCCTCCCCTGCGATGCATGCATCTCAGGGGGATTCTCTAGGTGTTTTTCAGGGTTCTTTTGGTTGGTTTTTGGTCTTTTTGAGCCGGGTACAGCAAGAGCTCCTTCTCGCCAATTAAATAAAGTAGTTAACGGAACTATTACAAAGTAAATTAATATATGCTTAAACGTTATAGGAATGGCATATAAATATGGATTTATCTATAAGTAACTAGTTATAGCTTAGTTATAGTTATAATATATCTAGGATATATTAGATACTGACTATATACTTTATAATATAAAGATATGGCTTATAAATAGCACTTTACTCTATATAGGCAATCTAGTACTAAAATATATAAGAAATACTGTTATAAAGCCTATATATATTAATAAGAATAGATAATATAAATAAGTATCTTATATATTTATATCTCTTCATTTAAGATTATCTTAATTTAATTCTATTAAATTAATAAGAAAATATATAAGAGTATATAATGTCTATATTATAACTTAGATATAGTAATATAATATTATAAATATATTATGCCTTTTCTTATAATTTATATATTCTTTCCTAGTTTTCCTCTATAATTTGCTTATAGTAAAAGTTTTATAGCTAAGGGTCTAAGTATTTACAACAAAATACGCCTATATAGGGTATTTGTCTCCTAAAGCACTTTTAGAGGCCAAGAAGAGGGTATATTATACTTATCTTGTTCTTTAATATGCACAAGTATTATATCTATTTATATTAGAACCTAGATATATATAAGATCTATCTAGAATATAGTCTCTTACATTTTTATACATCTTAGTAATATTCTTATTATTTAGCTATAGGCTAGATAAATCTATTATATATCTAATTCTGTGCTTAGAGGATATAAGATATTCTAGTATCTCTTAACTAAATATAAGTCTTTCTACTATAAGCGATCCAGTTTATATAATTAATATTAAGCCTAGCTATATTATAGAAATAATTAGTTTATATATTATATATAGCTCGCGTTATAAAATTCTACTTACTACTAGCATTAAAGAAGAGGCATTGGCAGGTTATTATAGTATAGGCATTTAGGATTATATATCTTTATAATACTTCTAATATAAGCTGGATATATCCTAATTACCATCTTTAATATTTATATATATGCGTTCCTCTTATACCTATTACCCTTTATAGAAGAAGTCCTCCTATAATTATTCTAAGTCTTTAATTAAGGACTAAGTTGCTTCTATTAGCAGTAGTATAGAAGAACCACCTAAGATAGGTAAGTGCGCAAGGGTGCCTAGATTATATCTTAGATACATTATTAATCTATCCTAGATATATCTCTATGCACTTTAGGGTGGTTATATATTATTGGCCATTTCTAATACTAAGATTGCACAATCCTAGATATACCAAAGGTAGGGTATAATTGCAATATTATACAATTAAGTGTAGCTTTAATGGCGATAATTTTAAAGAATTTTGTGTTGAAAGCTTATTAAGTGTGCGTGTACGGTGCTAAAGCTCATCTAGTGTAAGATTTTGCAACGTGGCGTATTTTAACACTCCCGGAGCTTTCGGCAACACTGGCCGAGCTTCAGACTCACCAGCGCAGCTTTATGTCTTCGGCGACGACGATGGTGGCGCCGTCTTCCTTAAGCCGTGCTTTTTTGGCCTCGGATACGGCTTTGGTGCATAGAACGAGAAAGGGTATTGGGCGTGAATTGCGTGTTTCTGGCGCGTGCAGTAATTGGTAAGTGAGTATGCGCGCAGAGGCGAAGTATGCATCTGTATCGTAGGGCAGGCCGCCGGACAGGAATGTTGCGATGGCATAATTGGAGGAACTGGCATTGGTGGCGTTAAGGAGGCCATAGGCTGGGTCGATAATTAGTGGGTTGGGTTTGGTATACAGTCAAAACTGGTTAGTACGATACGACTTATACGGCCAGCCGTATTGTTATACCAAAGGTATTGTTGTATTTAGTATTTGTATATCAAATACACCCAAATTCAAAATTAGGTAATGATATTATGATATTATATATTTACCAATTAGCTACACTAAAAAAAGCCATAATTAACATCTATTTGGTATTACAATTTTATTGCCCTTAAATTTAATATTTGTGCTTTATAAGGCTTATAATTAAGTCTCTCTTACTATTTTTCTATTATTCCTTATATAGACAAAGCTTTTATAAGGCCTATAAGGCCTTATTAAGCATAATTTAAGGTTATTTAGATTTATCCTTATCTATTTCTGTATTGTGATTAGGCCCTATATAGAGCTCTGCTACGTGCTTAATAAGATCCTTAGTTAAATCCTTAGGTTATTTAAGGTGGTAGGTCTGGATTTTTTAGTACTTATAGTCGGAAATACTATAACGGCAATGCTTATTAGGATTTTAATATCTTACTATATTAAATAAGGTAAAATTAAGTATAGAGAGTAAAATTGGAAGGTAGTTTTAATAAAATCCAATTATTATAGGATAGATTTTAATGGCTAATTTAGCGGTAAGGAAAGCCTAAATCTACTTAATAAAATACTGGCTATACCAATTTTGGTGTAGAGAACTTAACGATATTATAAAAAGTTAGATTATTGTAAAATACACAAAAAAAAAATTAATTAAGGCTTGTAGATCGTAATATAGAGTATATTGTTGTAACCAGATATCGTACTAAAGAGTTTTGACTGTACCACCAAAGGCTGATAAGGAAGAGGAGAGCCGAAACAAGGTACGGGCGGCGAGCCCGACGCGGAATGTGCATAACTCAACGCCCTTGGCTAGCAAGAAAGCCTTGCGTTGAACCTTTAGACTTATCGTAGTTAAAATTCGAACGACAGAGAGAAGGTAAAACCGAGTGACCCATAGAGACAAACTGAAACGTTCAAACAAAGACTTATTTGAGGAAAGGTTCTAACGCTGGAATCCTTCGCTGTTTAAAGTTTTTGAACCTTCCTAATTAGGAAGTGTAGCCTACCACCCGGTAGAAATATTATATATTTTATTACTAAAGGCTTAAAACTCGAATTTAAAGCTGTGAATAAGGGGCAATATAGAGGCGATTGATTGATTAATTAATAAGCCGGTTAGTTTTGAGGTTGCGAGGTCTGCGCGACTGTAGGTTCCTGCCCTATTCTGGCTCTATTAGTTGAACAGTCAGGGTGCTGCGTTATCGATAAGGATATTGCCCGTGCATACAACACTAAGAATCTACGCCTCCTGATTGGCCAAATCCTTAGCGTAGGACGATATTGACGGTTCAAGGGATAAGGTCCTCTGGTCAAGCAGTAACATCTCGTCGCTGCCTTCTTCCTACTTCTTAGTAACGTGACACACGGGGTTTTACTCAGTCCCTGAGTTTTGCTCGCGCTAGTAGACCGCCTCCCTTTTTACTACCAAATTGGCATTTTGTCGCATATTGATGTTCAAATCGAGCAAAACTCAAGGACCGAGCAAAACCCCGTGTGTCACGTTAATTGTTTATATAGATATTTAGTATTTCAAATACGAGTTTTAAGCCTTTAGTAATTAAATATATAATATTCTACCGGGTGGTAGGTTAAACTTCCTAATTAGGAAGGTGCAAAAACTTTAGACAGCGACCTCCGTATGAAGGATTGCTCATCGCTATCTCATAGTTACGGCTTTAGTTAAAGCTAATGATTGACACACCCTCATGCCGCCCTGAGCTCTGCCAGGGCTGACGGAGCGTATCCGCAGCTATTCTGAAAAAGCGAACAGACCCAGTATGTTAGACGTTGATTTGCTGAAGCAATGGAAGTGCCTAAACGCAAGGCGATGATAAGGATGGTATAGTTAAAACGAGGGACACTGCGTTGCTGCTAGTCCGGTCCTCGTATTTTCTCACACACCATACCTAATGAAGTGTGTTATAATAGCTCCAAAATAGAAATGATACGACATTGTACATGTATTACCCTGTCATACCGTCGAGACTATCCAGTGAATCTGTATTTAGGCTGGGTTTTTTTTTTCAAACCCGGTCACACCTCACAAACATATAGCTTTGGGGAAACGTTTCGAGTAGTAGGGTTAATGCGATGGGAATTTGGAAGGGTTTGACATTCGGATCGTCGTTTAGTCTAATAGCGGGAATGAGCATCTCCACTAAAATCAAACATGAGCCCATCCATTCTCAGCTAAGACCTGCATCTCGTTCACTAGACATTGACTTCCCTCTTCTGTATTCTTTTGCCCATCTGTACCCTTCTTACTTTGCCAGCCGCTCAATCTCCAATGCACTACCATGCTTTCCAAGAAGCGCCGAGGTCGGCCAACTACCCTAGCTCCACGGTTGATCCAAAGCCCAAAAAATTTATCTCGAGGACTAGGCCAGTCAAGAGGGCCATGAAGACCCTTCGGATTGACAGCAGCATAGGCATCGCCATTGTATCCAACCCTGACGGAAGGGTTCAGCCACACGCCTTTCTCGGCACTGAGATAGTTGTCAGCATGCACGAGACAACACTCCGATCCCTCTAAGTGCGTGCTAGCTAAAGAGTCATCAACGCCTCTAAAAACTAGTGGTGTCGACTTCTGTTTGGATTGTGTCCCTGCGACGACGTTCGCGTAGAAAGGCTCTGCATCGAAAGCCACCATGCCATTCCAGCAGGACTGGACTGGTACGGGAGAGTTCGTCATCAGTGCGCGCCGCGACTTTAAAGAGAAGAAGTATGGCCAGGTATCAGTTATTGGTTTCACGCCCGAGGAATCGCGGAGTGCAAAAGTATCGTAGTAATTTAGAGGCTTAGAGAAGTCGAGAGAGCAGGCTGCTGCATAGCTAGAGTTGTGTGTTGCGAGAAGGGCGAGCACATCAGAGGTCTGGAAGATTCATAGTAATATTAGCATTTGTAATGCGAGCAGTTGATTGATAGATGAAATATTGATTACCTGGAATACAACGTCGTTCAACCATAGAACTCTATCAAACCGTCTTGGGTTTTTCTCACGCTGGCCGATTTCTTTTAAATGCTCCATAACAGTATTTCGCAGCCCCGCTAGATATGGAATCCTCCTCATCTCTTTCTTTCTCCGAGATGTCCGTATCCAGCCAGCGCCTCCTGGGCTGGGACCTTGCTTGATCATGTCTTCGTGGGACAAATCTCGCAATTCAACATTTCGCTCAACGCCAGCGTTTCTGAGCTCGACGTCCAACTCCTTCAGCGCGCCCTTTGTACCATCCCAGCTCCCGCCCTCTAAGATGGAGACGTAAACATTGTCGGCCCCATATTCGCTGATAAAATCGAGCAGTGCCTTGCTCCAGTGAGAGCGTATGATTTGTTCGTTGTTCCAGTGTATACTAGCGATGAAGATGCTCGGTCGCTTGGACGCTGCGGACAGGGTGAGAATCTCTCGATGGCTATCATTCCCGGGGAAAGCAATGCAGAAGATATCAAGCGTGAAGAGGATGACGAAAGTTAGGATTATAACCCGGTAAAAGCTCCTCCGCCATCGTCGTGAGCGTAGGGAAGGTTTCAGGAAATACGACAGAGAAGTCATACTAAGTAATCATAGTGTTGTTGGCTCCATGCAAAGGAATACGCGGGGTTGACATGAGGCTGATGAGACTGTTCAAGGTGTAGAATAAGGGCTTTGCCGGGATGCGATACAGGCAGCCTCAGGCTTTGAGTAAGAGCTCCATAAGAGCAGTGAGTTTCCTGCAGGGTTCAGGTGGACATCGGCGCAGCAGCAGCCTAGAAGCACGTGCACAGGTGGCGCGGGCTCAGCTCGTTTTCTTAGCGTGGAGGGGCTCAAGGCAGAGAGCGGCCTGAACCCCCAACAACAATGACACGACTGACGCCCGTCATAGCCATTTGTGCCATCCAATAAATCACCTTTCGTATCCTCTGCAAGCTCCTGAGCCTCCTTATTCTTAAGCCGGATAAGGACTTCGACAACAGCCTACACGTGCTAACACCACCCAGCGATGCCATATCAAGACACGGCTTCGACTCAGCCTTGCTTAGGCGTTTGAAGCCGATGCCTAATGGCAGATCCCGACGTCGCAAGGTAAAAGAATTTGGCTGCCTCACCGGGTCACTAAGACACGTATATGCAGCCTGCGCTACTTCAAGCATTCTTCCGTTGTCTTATTACTACATCTTTATCAAATCTCCTTTCCCGTCGCATTGCGTTTTGCCGCAACCATGAGTTGTTTGGTGGGCTGTGGGAGGTGCAAGTTCAGCAAAATGCCAAAGGGTGATGAGAAGGCAACTGTTGGCTGCATTCTCTTCCTTCGCTTTTGTCAGGTCATTACCACGGCCTGTCTGGCATTCGCTGCAAAGAGTCTCTATCAACTAGTAAGAGACCACAAGGAACTTCAAAGCCCGCCATACAATAAGCATATCTTGCTCGCGCAGCATATAGTCTACGTTACGGTATGTCTAGCATGTTTTCTTCCAGCAGAGCTAGACCGAGAAATTATCAAACCATCTCAACTTAGAAATAGAACTCTAGTTCGACACAATTATACCAGTTGACTAAACCACTTTTAGGGCATGACCTCTTTTGTTTGGTTATTTGTCGGCTTCGCCCTTATTCTAGTATTCAAAGGCCCTTCAATCTTCGTGTATGGTATCATCGATCTTACCATTGCTATCGCCCTCTGTGTTGGCGTTGGACTTCAAGCCGTCTATCTTCCTGCAACGCATTCAGTATGTGGACATGCCGAAACTTGGCAAGTCGTAGGCGACCATCCAAGCTTATTTCATCTTGCTGCATCCTTTCAAGTTAAGAAGACCGCTGTGGACAGCTGCCATCAATTTGTCTCTTCATGGGTGCTCGCGGTTGCTGTTATGTACGCGCTACCCCAGGACAAGGCTGTGTTCGCTTCGCTAATGCCAAGATCAGCGTTTTTGAAATGATTACAGCATATATTGGGATATTCTCCGACACACGAGAGTTTAGCGTTCTAAATCCGTATAGGCCCTTCGCCTGGTTCGTCATAATCATATTCGGATTACCATACTGGCTCATCGCCTTCGTTACCCCTCGAGCCCGCTTTACATATCGCTTTATCAAGAAAGTGGTACGAAGCGTTCGTGGCCTCGAAGAAATTGAATTCGAGGAGATACCTAAATACAATCCTAACTATGCTAGCATGACAGTATCCAACCCGAGCTTGCAGCGAATATTGAATATCGAGCACTTACTACTCCCTATCGCCAGCGGCCTTGACTACGTCGATCTTATCAACCTAAGTCTAACATCCAAGAGCATACGCGAATGTGTATTTCCCGCCGGCGATTTAGTGTATCGAACACGAAAGCTCAAGGAGTATTCCTGCAACTTGGAAACGAAAGTAAATTGCTTGTACTGCAACAAGCAAGTGTGCGAGGTAAGAGTTATTTCTCGTCCTCACGAAAACCCTACGGCGTTCCATTTTTGAAGCATTATTTCGTTTACATCTGACCATATTCTGATTTAGGATTGTACCATTACCCGTAACCTCCCCGGCTTACCGGGCGCTCGCCATCTCTCACTTTGCAGACCATACTGCCCACGCTGCTACTTCAAAACAATTGCACCTGGTGTACGGCGCCGTGGGATAGACAAAACCGGTTGTCGTTGTTTTATTGCCGATGCCTCTATTCAGGACCAAAAAATGTGCCGTGGATGTAGTGATGTAGACTGGCAGGAACTACAGGCGGCAAGGAATAAGCGGTATACACAACAATTGAGGGATTTGGCAGTGGGTATTGGGTTACCGGAAGGTGAAAACTTCGAATGTGCGAAGTGTAAAGGCGAGATAAAAGCCGGAGCCAGATGGTGGATTTGTACAAAGTGTAAGGGAGAGTGTATCAGCAACATGCATCCCGCGTGGGCCGGTAGACCCAAAGGACAGAATAAGGAAAAAGATAAGGAAAACGAGCCTAGGGACAACAATGTATGAAGGATTGCCGTCCGAATCGACATGCCGTAATTCTGCGTGCCCCACCTGGAACTCCGCACCGGGCTATCACATCCTCCAGAAGCTCACCTCGAGGCTCTTCGATTAATCCACCGTTGATTCCTAGAGGACATGTTATCAATAATGTCCTCGAAAAGCTACTGAATGGCTGGCGATTCACCATTTATTCGACGTCGCCCTGTTCCCCTTCGAGCCGCCCTTCGCGTCTCAGATTCCGACTTCGAAGATAAGTGCGATGGCTCTTAGCGGAGAGAAGGCATATACAATTAAGATGCCTTGCTCCGGGAAGGATATACTAAATAAGTTTGTGGAAGGGCATCATTGTAAGAAATTGGCACCTGACTATCCAGTTCATACGATTTTTTTTTCCAATCTTCTATGAATAAGCATACAGCATTTGCTCGGATATCTTGGAATACCCCTGGGAGTAAAATCTTGCGTAGATTTCTTTGTGTTCTCATATCTGATGACAGTCATAATATACTCTCTATGTTACGAAATTCTCCACGGCTTCGCAGGCCGCATTGTCCACTGACTATCTTTCCTTCCAAATGACATTTTCTCGCTTCACTGAGGTTGATTTTCCGTTGTCACATTACGTAATGGAGCTCAAAAGTCACGAAAAGAGTCAGGCAGTCTTGTAGCACACCGCCATTGCCTTACTGCCTCAATGCTTCATATTAAGTATCATGGTCACCTTTCTTTCACATCTGTACAAACCTAAGATTTCCATGAACTTAAGTCTTCACCGACTCCCAGCCCGAATGCTGTCAGAGGACTCCTCAATCTTAACAGTACTCTTTCATGCATATGCGCCTTTCTACCTATATTCAGCAACGGCCTCGAGCGTGGTTGTCCCTCACTGCTAACCGTCTTGCTATCCGGAAACTACAATGTTTTCATCTTCTCTTCATGTCTACATTAGGAGCGTATAACTTCAAGTCTACTATTCCAGTTGGAGCAAGCAGAAACTCGGGAAGCTAGAGAAGAGGAGAGGAATACTATGATTAGGTTGTGACGCTGCTGGCTAATACATCGTATCTCCTCTTGCTTTGGAGAAGCCAAGCTGTTCTACCATTCTTGCCGGACGTTCAATGGGCAAATGTTTCCCTCCCTGCATGCATAGACCTTCCCTAAGCATCGAGATATTCCAAGGAACGCAGATGCGAACAGGGTGAAAGCTTTCTCGGCACTCAATGCAGCAAGGCTCATTCCAAACAAAGCACTGGGCTAGCTTGCGAAGATCAAATACGCGCGTCATCTTACATATTGCAGTTCCAGACGGCCGCTGTAATATACATCGCTTAGACTATAAAAATATTCCGTCGAGCTTCGAAATCTAGTGGAAGTTCCAGTCCACCGTCTTACACATTTACTGTTTAGTAATCTTTTTTTACTGTGGAGTTTAAAAGAGACAATACAGTGATGTGCACGACCAGCTTCCCTCCCCCTTTGGCGAGCGCTGCGAGATTTCAATTTCGGTACACATCCAATCTCGCTTGATTGCCACCAACTGTACATAGTAATTGTAGCGAAGCCGTATGCTTGACTGCAAGAACCTTGCTTCTGGCGGACTTGAAGCTATTCGCGATCGGCCTTCCTCCGCAGTGTCGTAATCTTTGTCAAATATCATGAAGCATTACATTTCAACAAGCAGCATGTGGTCCATGAGGCCTCTGCCGACCTCCGGCGCCTCGACCCGCGGCGCGATCCTGTGCTTCTTGAGTACAGCCTTGGGCCCGATCCCGGACAGCATCTGCAGCTGCGGCGTGCGGTACGCTCCCGCTGCTAGGAGCACCTCGCAGGATTCGTACAGCTTCGTGCCGTTAGAGAGCTAGACCCCGGTGGCGATTAGCGCGCCGTTGACTTTCGACAAGAAGACGCTGGCGACCAGCGTGTTGGGCAGGACAGCCACGCCTGAGATCGGATACGCCGACGACGCCAGCTGCCGTAGCCCGTCCCGCCGGTTTTCATTCAGCTCGCCCAGCCCCAGCGGATTTCCGCCGTTCGCGTCGGCGTTGAAGTCCTCCCCTACGTCTGCCCTCGCGGCCTTGATCGTCGAGCGGAGCGGGTAGGTGCGTCCGGCTGAGCTGACGGAGGCGAAGCGCATGGCCGCTGAAGCTGTGTTGGAGCGGGTCCGCGGTCGCGTTGAAGGTGTGCCCCATTTTGCGGAAGTAGGGGAGTTGCCCGCTGTAGCTCCACCGGGCGTCGTTGACGAGGCGAGCCCATTCGTCGAAGTCGGATGAGGAGCCGCGGATCCAGCCGCCTGGGGGAGGGTTAGGATGGAGTTTTGGTTGGGTTTGATGGAGTAAGGGAGGGAGGTAAAGGGATGGGAGAATGGGGACTGAGAGTATGGGGAATGGGAGGAGAGGTGTGGTTTACATGAATTGATGATAGTCCCTCCACTCAGGCCTTTGCCGGCTGGGCTGAAGATGAAGCGGTTGTTGAGCGAGGTCTGCGGCACGGTGGTGTCGTTCCAGTCCCAGGGCGAGTTCAGAAGCAGGCCCTAGCTAGTGGCATACGGGGTAATTGTGTTGTTAGAGACGTCCGGCCCAGCTTCAATGACGAGGATGTTGAGCGTGCTGTTGCTCTAATGCAGCCAGTTCGAAATCACCGAGCCTACCAGCCCGCCGACGACGACAATGACGTCCCAGATATTGAACAGCATTATTCGCTACCGTGTAGAGATATCCCCTTCTTGCTAGATTTTGACTGGGAAGGACGGGTAGGTAACGATCGTCCAGCAAGGCGGCTAGGGCTGTTTAAGTAGCTTCCTGTGCCTGCTTGCTCCACATAGTCCCGGGAGACTAAGCTGGGGATGAGTAGCTGATGGGCCAGCTATATAAGTTAACTAACATGACAGGTGCTTTGATAGCTCGAATAAAGATAATGAGTCATGCGGAGTGTGACTTTCCATTCGCAAGCTGCGGCTGATGTGGTGCTTTGGGCAAACTAAATTCTTCGTATGCTCCCACGCGAAGATGCGAATTGAATGTTGTGCGCTCTGAATGCCGGGACCGTGCTACCGAGCCGTGGCATCCAATGACGATCGCGCCCGCGTGCCAGTAAAGCCGGGGTGGCCCAAGGGATTGGAAGGAGGGGCAGCGCAGAGAACCGCAGAAATAAATAAAAAAACGCTACAAACGGGATTCTGGCACCCTCACTGCTCCGATGCTTGCGTGCGGCTGGTTGCCTGACTATCCTGTCTTATATTTAGAAAGGGTCTGCAGGAAACGCGCAAGAACGACGATGCGGACGCGATGTGTCGGACGGATAAGTCACTCATAAGAACTCTGTCGATTGAAGCTGGCTCTAGAAGCTCTCTATACATAAGGAAAGGGTAGTAGACTAAGTCGGTGACCGAGTCGATGACCGAGTCAAAGGGTAGGTAAGATGACAAGAAACAGGGTGGTGAGTCATAAGGTGGTACCTGACAGTGACCTCAACGGTCGATACGATGGAATAAATCTCCGCTCCTGATTAATTTCATTAATGCGTCATCCTGTCCTTGGAAACCCTGCCACCAAGAAAGGCACTGATCCAAGCGGCTGGGCTTGTGGCGTTGATCCACGGGATTTTGACTCGAAAGAAGCATCCGCCTACTTATACGATGGGTAATTCTGGGCCTGGAACTACTGTGCCCCGGATTGACATAGACACAATCCCGGCTCGCTCATTGGTTGGATTTTATCAGTCTCCCCTGGTTTGACACTAGTCGACTCGGCGTGCCATATTGATTTGAAGGAGTTAAACCTGAAATAGTGGTTTCATGCTGGATTTAGTCGTGATTGCTTCACCATGGTTAGTTGCTCACAGCCCGAAACATCCGCTCAAGGGTTTCTCAACATTGCTGAAGGCTCGCTCTAACCGACCGATTGGGGTGGGGGGGGTGGACTAGAGCTAGGGAGTCGTCGAAGTTAGCAACTTTCCTCGTGAACAGATCCGCCGCGAAGTGATTTCATATACGCAATTTTGTATCTAGTCTACCCACAGGTCTAGAAGTCTGGATACGGCACTCTCGGTTCGACTATTGAGCCCAAAGTAGTGTGAGGTCACGAGTAGAGCTTCGGGGAGCTTTAAGGGGGATCCCCCTTGCGCACTGCGTGCTCCATTTATTACGTGGGCAGAGCTCTTGCAGAGCTTCGTACAAAGTTTCGTGTAGAGCTCCGTGCAGAGCTGTGTGCACGACTTGGGAGCCTTAATATTTCGTCCGTAGAGTTTTTCACAGAGCTTCTCAGAGAGTTCCACTTAGAGGTGTTAGTACAGGGCTTGCAATTGCTGCTCTTCTACTACCACAACATGGAGATGTCTACGAAGCAGATTTATTATACAAGCGGTGGATTATCTATAAAATTACAGCGCGGATTTGCAATATTTGTAGTAGAATAATTGTCGTTACATAAGTTACAGCAGGTTTCTATCTTTTTTTATGTAGTTGATTAGAAAAATTATCTTTTATTAAAACTGAATATTTTAAAATCAAAACCTTCATTTTGAATAAACTTTAGGAATAAGATTCATAGAAGTTCTATTATTTCAGGCTTTTCGCGGTCAAACCATTCTATATCTGAAACTAGAAATACTCCAACCCGCTTGTATTCCGAATTTTTCAGGTGCTTTAGCAAAAGGCCTTCTTCAGTAATCAAGCGAAGACACCAATACCCTTCCGTGTGGTTAATCGGAGTGTCCGTCAAGGCCATCGCAATGGTTTCCAAAGGTGATGCTGAGTAGGAGTTGCCTAACTCACTCGGCACCAAGTTGATCATCCGATCTCTACATTTATAGTAAGTCTTGCGTTTATATTTGTCCGTCAAAGGCAAGACTGTTCCGACAGCGCATTGAACGGCCTTTATGGTGCCACGAATGCGGAGACGGAATGAATCAAGTGACATACCACTGCGGATGGGGTCAAAGTGATTGTTGAAACCATCACAGCAGCTCAAGAAGTTGGCGCGTATCTTGGCAGAGCATAGATATGTTCTCTCTTGCCTTTCGGTGGTGTATTGGCAAAATATCGGTCCTTCCGTTGACGCCCAAGACCAGGATGGGGCTTTAAAGGCGTCTACTCTATTTAGTGGTAAAGGCCGATCAGGATCCCCTGGAAGCCAACCACTACGCCATAGAAGGCCACGGATAATATCTGTTTCCCACAGACCGAATAGGTAACGTCCACCAATAAGCTGGTGGGCACGTTGTGCAATGCCAGCAATAGCAGTAAGCTTGTCATACGGATTTGATCGTTGCCGTCTAGTGTATTTTTGGAGCATTGGGTACCATTGACGCAACATTCGATCGCGGGCCCGACCGTCCGTCGTTGACGTATTGACGGCGAGAATCATTCGAGGTGATACATCAAATAAGCCTTTTCCGTCCCACTTCGCTAAATTTGATGTACCGTCTTCCCACACCTCCCCCATTCTACACTTATAGCCCATTTGGTCTTTTCCAAATATAAGAAGGCGTGGACTGAGGATATCTTCTTGGAGTGTCCAAGCACGTCGTTCAAGTGGCCCGACTTGGTATGATGAATAAAGCTCAGCGTAGATGTGCCCGGCTTTGATACCATCATGCCGAGTGTACTCGAAGGGAACGGAAGGCAGTGCGTTTTGAAGCCCACCTCGTCTTGCCTCAAGGAACCCATGATTGCAATCTGAAGCGGAGCCAGCAAGAATTGTGAGCGATGAATTTCCGTAATAATCTTGCATTCTCAAGCCTTCTCTATTGAAGTCTTCGTTTCCGATTTCTGATTGTCCTTCTATGCTCTGTATGATACAAATGGCGTCGATCCAAATATAGCGCACGCCAAGGAGTCTTGTAACCTGGATTGCATCTTTAAGAGTTTGGGCCAGCTTGCTGTGTTCAATACCATTAGTCCTAAACTCGTGGTAGTTGCTATTGGTAATCTTGAATTCCTGATTATCCCCCCAGCAGTAGGATAGCGCAATGTAAACGCCCTTCTGACCAGCAGTTTCGAAGAGCAATGGATTTCGCCCTTCATCCATAGGTTTAAGATCAATCACTCTAGTAGGTAGATTGACGTCATTCCCAGCACCGCAGCTGTGATGGCTCTGACAACGTGAAACCCAAGTTTTCATAGCAGAGACAGCCATGGTACAGGAGGGGTATGGCGCGATTTCGCGGCCTGTGAAGTAATTTACACAAACGTCATCTAGACCTTCCTTAGCTTCCTGTCATTGCTTGAGAAAAAATACAAGTGTATATCTACTTGCCTGGCCTTGCATAGAGTCTTAATTTTCCGTACACACTCGTACCATGTTCTAAATCCTCCTCATAACTTCTCCCTGAGAAGACCCATATTAGACTATTCTGGATACCATTCTCAGGCACTGGTTTGACCCAATCATGAAATTCCCCACGCAGTCTGATGGCTGTATCTGTATCATCCTCGCGTCCATGTACGCGGCCTTGTAGATGGGTCTCAATACTTTTCTCTGCGCAGGTATCCACTAGGGCGTGCCAAAGAAGGTTACAAAAAGAGCAACTGGAAGAAGATATCTGTAGTGCTCTCAAGTTAGGCTGGTGTTTGCACGAAACAACCCGGAGATCGGCAACGGTAATAGATTGGCAAAAAGAACAAAGTTTAGCCATGAAGTTTAACGTAGGTCGAATTCGCGACCTAAGTTGCTATCTCGCCACGTATCTGTTCTGCCTAATACTGATACGCGACTCGTTCTGGAATATTTCTGCTTGAATCCGGAACAAAGCACTCATTCTGGAAAAGATTTTTTATATAAGATCTTCAAAAGGTCTTTAAATTTAACCGGTGGTAGCATCTTAACGGGGGCGTCCGATTGGCCACAGGTTGGTGTCCTTTGAGGTGTCTTTTGGCAATCGGGTAGGCAATCGGGTGGGCAATCACGTGATACCGTCCTTAGCTAGGCCTAATTGGGGTAATTATAGAGCCAAGGCGTCTGCACGAGCCAAGGCCCCACACAATTGCTTAAATCAAAACTCAAAAATGACCCAAAAGTCAATCGGACGCCCTTATTAAGATGCCAATTTAAAGCTTTTTATATAAAATCTTTTCTGGAATAAGGTAATTAATCTAGAATTAACCTCCAAAGAGCGATGCACAGTGTATTCCTTTTTGAAGACGATTTGTTCCGAAATAATCCGGAACGAGTCGTGTAACGTAGGTGACAGCTGGCTACTACCGCTTTCCTAATTGGGCGTGACGAAAACCAACATTTCCTCGCGTCAAGAAATGGATCACTTTACCGATCAAATACACCACCAAGATGGTGCGTACCTTTGTATCCAACGATATAGATCTTGCGCAGCCCACTCAATATAATGTTCCCAAAAATCGGGTCGCAAAAAAGGTCTCTATTCCATCACCCGTCAAGGTACTACGTTATCGATAATAACACGGCCCGTGCGTATCCCTTCCAGTCAAAATGCGTCCTACCGTTATTGATAGGAGCTAGCCAATAGAATCAATGGGATCAAGACTCCGTGATCTTACGCGTACTTGTGCTTCCAGTCCAACTGCTGTAGAACCCTACCAGTAGAAGGGATAGATATTTAAACGCTTTTAATTTAGGTGAACGATAATCATACGCCCCTAAACGATACGCGTCCACTCCAAACAAGTTTCCACTTCAAGTTAGAATATCACGTGTGTTTGACTTGTTTACACCTAGATCGCGAAAACAACATTGCCTTACATTCTTATTCAAGAGCCTGCAATTGTAGAGCATCATCGCGGTCGCCCGGCTGGCTCTACGAATCGCATTGGTAACTCTACTCAGTGGGAGCTCTCAGCATTCGAGCGAAATATTGGCTGCACTACCCACGGGCGGGCGCGGGTGCGGGCATGCCCATAGAGACAATCTACCGACGTTAAATGGAGACAGTAGCACACAATCTAGTTCTTACAGTGCCTCACAGAGCACTCCGTACTCCTACCAGTCAACTTTGGACGATCTTAAAGATATTACAGCCTGCACAGGCTCCAGTGTCCCCTCCCCCCGGTGTCAGCAATTTCGGTAAGCACTAGCTGAGCGCACCATCCAGCGTAGATACTGTGCGCTTGTCAAAAGAGCTGCACCTGCAAGAAAGGCAAAGCCTTTAACTTTTTAAGCTTAATTACAGGAGTTAAACTTGAAATTCTCTAGTCATACGAAGCGAAATTGCTGTGTGTTGCGCGCACACATAGTGGGGACACTGGAGCCTGTACAAGCTGTTATAGGTGTTGTATTTTGACACTTTAATTTTCGCGATTTTGGGTGTAAACAAGTCAAACACACGTGATATTCTAACTTAAAGTGGAAAGATCTAAGCTTGTTTAGGTAGGGGCGTACGCCTATCATTTAGGGGGTGTATGATCATCGTTGACCTTAATTTATATTTAATTCAATAATATTATTATAATGTTGAAAAATACTGAATCTTTATCGACAGGTATTGAACATTGATAAAAGCACTGACTCATCCGAGACATTTGCTTGCCGTATTCAAGACCTTCATCTTTGGGCGTGTGGAGTCCTGGACTGGCCTGGATTGCAAGCCGCATACTCACAGCCAACTAGTAAAGGCCCGGCTGGGATCATGGAGTGGGAACGGATTCTGGCTGAAGGGTAAGCCTTTCTTCAGTCTCTACGCTGATACTATTGGCGTGTTGCGGGGAGAGAGTAAGGTGATGTCTCAATTGAGTAAAGGAGTCTATGACAGAACATCGATGCCTTGACACGGAAAATAAAAATAAGCCGCAGATATTACACATGCATAAATGCTGAGAAAGGCGGAATATTTTGATATTGCTAGGGCGAAACGGGCTCAACTCTTAAAAACGTGGCTCTCGTTTGACACGGCATACACTTAGGCCAGCCATAATATCAGTGGAGGGGCGCCGCAATATTTGAGGAGACGTGAAGGGGGATGTTATTCCAGCATTATTGGCGAGATCCAGGAGTATGCTTGAAGATTTTGCTGACGGCAGGGAATGAGTAGGGCAAAGAAGCGACACGAGTGGGCTTACGGGTTGGCGTGATATCCCTGCATTGTTCGAGCCGTCACATCTCCTAAGATTAAAGTTTCTTATTGCTGCAGGGTTGACTTCGACACGGCTTCATTGGTTAAAGGGCGTTTCGATATACTTAAAGCCACGTTATGCGAATAAGCCACGAAACTCGAACGGCGCAATGTCGCCCAGATCCAAAGTCAAGTTCTAGAGCCCCTTTTGGAGAAATTCTATAGCCCCTTTTGGGGATTTAGCGAAGCCTCACCCGTTAAGCTTGGAGGCTTCAGAAGCAAGCGACAGGCAAGTCGAGACCGTCGTCGGTCGAGACTATCGGGCAGTCCCCAAAGGGCAGAGGTGAAATGACTCGGGCTTTGTGGCGAGTATGGGTGATGGAAATCGTCAAAATTGGGTTTCCTTTGTCCCGCTGCAAGCCGTTGCGTGGGAGTAAGCAGCGTGACCGGTTTGTGCTCGTGCTCACGTTGATCTGTGGGGGAGGTACGCACACTACACTACGTACCCAGACACCCCGAAAGTACTGTCAGTCCGTCACGCGGGGGACAAAGAAAGCGTTGCCCCTCACGCATGAAACGAATCGGCATTACGCGTCTCTTTTTCCCGTGTTGCCGCCGGTTGGTAAGACAGCCATACTTAGAACTGAGCAGCAACAGGATTTCAAATCCTGCGAACCATGTTTAGATTCGAAAGGGACACGGTATTATCTCTTTGTCGATAATTATTGAAATGTGGCCCAAACAAAGGCAAAATCGCAATAACCTCGCGTGTTTTGGCCAGGTTCTGGGGTGGCACGAGGTGGCTGTGCACGGTCGGCTGGGCGGGCAGGGCATCGTGGCAAGAAAATCTCTCGGCAGTATTGGAGGGGCAAGACCCCAGAGACCCCAAAGACGCCAAGACACCCCGAACAGCTGCACTCGACAGGGGGCGCCGGGAAGCCACTCCTCTAAGCAAAACACGCAAAGAGGTGTGGTGAGCTGTTGAGAACCTCATTTAATTCGCGCTCTATATTGGATGCCCAGAGCCCTAGAGCATGAAAGAGGCTTCCTCGCGTCTTCCCCCGACGCCTCCTATTGTTGTGTCAATCCAATAGGTCCATGGGGCTGCACAGGAAGAGCTGCATAGAACTTGGGCGCGTCGACCCTCAATCTCTCGTGCGTCACCACACATTTGATTCGAACGAAGGAAAACTCTGCAGGACCTGTCAGGAGGGTCAGCCTTGTGCAGACTGCATGCAAGAGGACGACGTCGGTCAGACCGTTCCACAAGCGCTGCAAACTTTCTCTCCAGTGACAGGCAAGACACGGAGGGAAAAACCAGGAAGTGCGACTCGCGGCGCCGGGGGCTGATTCTGGAACGCCAGTCTGGTCGAATGGGGTTTGAATACCGCTTGTGAGAGGGCAAGAGCCGAGCGGTGTCACCGCTGCGCCGGTCCACCGACCCCAAAAGTTGCTGCAGGGCGGGCGCCACGCCAGCCAACGCTGCTGAATCTCAGCTGCATGCTCCACATTAGGGACCCATGGTCTTGATATAAGATCACAAGGATACATCATGGGGAGTACCCCACTTCCAACCTCGCACACCTCAGCAACACCATCCTCAGGAATCATATAAGAATCAGGGTCACGCTTTTCACTCTCATCACCACCAACCAACCAACTTACCAACCAACCAACCAACCAATAGCAACACTCCATTGGCTTGAAACAGAAACACCCCCACCACCACCCCTCTCGCCATTGACCTCTCATCCTCCCAATGGCCTCCAACAACTCAACACTTGTCCTCGTAACGGGCGCAACAGGCCACATCGGCTTCCGCGTCCTCACTCACGCCCTCAACGCCGGTTACGCCGTCCGCGCCGCCGTGCGATCCCAATCCAAGGCTCATGGCCTGCTCACCCACCCCACAATCCAACGGCTAAACCCCGGCGCCCGCCTCTCCTTCGCCGTTGTTCCCGATCTCGCCGCCCCTCATGCCTACGACGAAGCCGTGCAAGGTGTCCACTACATAATCCACATCGCCTCCCCGCTCATGAGCACGCGCGACGTACCCCTCAACCAGCACGCGGCCTACTTCATCGAGCCCGCCGTCCGCGGCACCCTCGGCATGCTCGACGCCGCCAGCCAGTCCGGCACCGTCCGCCGCGTCGTCATCACATCATCCATCGCGGCCCTGATCCCAGTGTCCCAACTCAACGGCCGCGAGCGCCAGCGCCGGCCCGCCAAGGCCACCGACCGCGTGCCCTTCGCCGCGGCGCCCTACGAGAGCGAGTTCGCGGCCTACGCAGCCTCCAAGGTCGCCGCGCTCGCCGAGGCCGAGCGATGGGTCCGCGAGCATGAGCCCGAGTTCGACGTCGTCCACCTGCACCCGTCGTTCGTCGAGGGCCGCAACGAGCTGGCGCTGAGTGCGCGCGAGGCCCTCAAGGGCACCAACGCCCTGATCCTGGGCATCGCGCTCGGGAAGCGCTTCGACTCCATCGCGTCCGCCACCGTGCACCTCGAGGATGTGGCGCGCGTGCACGTCCAGGCGCTGCTGCCGCATGTGAGCGGGAATCGGAGTTACGTCCTCAGTCAGAGCACGCGCTGGGATGCCGTGCGCGGCATCGTGGCGAGGCTGTTTCCCGAGGCGGTCGAGAAGCGCGTGTTGCCGAATTGCGGGAATGCGGATACGCATGAGGTGGCGATTGATGTCGAGGAGACCGAGGCCGTGTTTGGGTTCCGGCATGCCGGGCTTGAGGAGCAGGTTAAGAGCGTCGTCGGGCACTATCTGGAGCTGAGGGCGCAGAGCAGGGCGAGCTTGAGGCCCGGGAGGGAACGGGGGCAGGGAGCGATGGGGAGGCAGGTGCGGGCGAATGCATAGCGAATGAAACTGTAACAGCAAATTTTTTTCCTTGGGGGTTAGGGGTTTGGGGCATGGTGTTCTGGAATGGGTTGCTTTTTTGGCATCTAGGCTGGTCCTTGACTTTGGACAAAAAGTCACTCTCGTTTGTATATGCTGTAGATCTAGATACCCAGCCGCTGCACGCAGTCGGCATATGTACAAATAACCTCGGCTAAGGCCTTTGAAGACATCAAAAACTCCGATACTATGCTCTCTGATAAGAAGTTTCGGGGGGTGGGGTTTAGGGGGTGTTCTGGGATGGATTGCTTTCTGGCATCTGGGCTGGTCCTTGACTTTGGATCTTGATACCCAGCTGCTGTACGCAGTCAGCATATGTATGAATGTGCTCTCTGATAAGAAATTCGCGCACTCTGCTTTGGGTTTCTTCCGCTCTCATCGGAATTGATATTTGTTGGTGGTACCAAGCGTTTGGTTTATTGATCTACCCCGTCATCACCAGAGCTTTCGGCAACACTGTCGCCGAACACGCCGTCAGTTTTACCTGCCTACCTCCGTTTCCGTATACCCCCGCCGACGACCAAACTATATCAATACTGAACACCTTATGAATAAACTGTTTTCCCGATCGAAATGCTTCGCTGTGGTCAATAATTTCAAATGATATTTCTTACTTTACAAACTCCATTTCCCTTCCCGTAGTGTATATTCTACAAGGCTCAACGACTCTCTTAGATCGATCTTAGCTTTGTGTGCTTCTGCACCTGTCTCAGACAGCCAGCTGGAATGTCTTACTTTCGCCTGTATCTACTTCCGCCCCTGTACATAGCCAAGATAGTCGGCATCACCGCTCCAGCACTATATTGCGGTATGAACTTGCATCCTCGCATCTTCATTGCTCTCTGACCAACCAGGCATAACCTTTGCATACAACGCCGTTCTTCTCCCTCCTCTCCTATCTCACGCACCTCCTAAACTTCTGGCAAAAGAATGGCTCCAAGCATTTCAATATGGCCCTACATTTGTGCGTCCTCTCATACTTAGCAGCACAATTTCCAACGCTCTCCTTGCCTATTATGCTACAGACAAACGATCAAACATACTATACATGGTTGCGGCCATTTCCAGTATCGCAATTATGCCACTTACGCTGCTTTATATGGAGTTAGGAATAAATGGAGCGGCGAAGTGGAAGGTCCAGGAATTGTTGAGAGACGAGGGGTTTCAGCTAAAAGAAAATACGTGGTTTATACCAGGAGTGGATAGGCAGACCGCAAGTGAATCAACTAGAAGATGGGCAGAGAAGACTGATATGAGGGAGATTGTTACGATCTGGGGTCAGGTCAATAAGTGGAGATGGGTTATGACGGCCATAGGCATGGCTGCAAGCGCCTACGCTACGTGCTGCCCCCCATGAGGAAAATTGTGTTTAAGGTAAAGGTATGGTTTTGGCGCAGCGGAGCAAAGAATAAAGTGGTTGAGGGAGTTGATTAACAGCGTAGAGAGCTTATCTACCGTATATTGCCTTTTTAGGTTTAGCGGTATCTCGCTTAACCGTTTCTAGCACAAGGATACCTCCTGCAGAACACCATTACAGCCATTCGATTCGAAAATCTTTTTCAATACATGAGTACAACTATATCAACTATGTCTGCATAAGTGTAAGCAGATACGTAATAATTGTAAGGATAAAAGGACGTGAAATCCTGTTTCTTCGCGACAAACTTTGGTTTGTATGGCTACGCCTCTCTTTTATTGGCCGAGTCCTTATATTCTATTTCATGAGCAAAGTTAATTCTATACGCCCCAATTACGCGATACGGCTACCTCTTCACCCTCTCGGCCCCTCCTTATTCGGTGAAATCTCTAGGCGGTGTGCGCTCTCTATATGTTTAATCCAGAAAGGACTCCTCTGAGCTCGGTAAGGGCGGTGGGGGCACCCGTCCAATTGCCCACCATGCACGAGCAGAGCTTCAGACTCGACTTGACGACCGATCTGGAAAAAAAGTTTCGGATTGATCTGACGCCAAGAGCTTCAGTTCAACTACTATATATGGTAAAGCGTGCGATCTGGAGGAGCTCCAGATTAGAAAGTCGCCAGATTGACTGAACAGATCAACTCGGTTCTGAAGCCTCCATATTCAATCTGGAGCTGCAACCAAACGCACCCTGAGAAATGAGACTCCCAAGAGATCTAATCTAATCACAAGATCTCAGGTATTTCTCTCTAGAAGTCTCCACCATGTTTTCGCGTCTGAGTGCACTTGCAACTTAGAGGCTCACGGCACTTCACTGCCATTCTCAGAATGTTCGTCCTGTAACCAAGACCTCTGCTTGGTGTTTCTCACCATTATCTTAATTTCTCGGCTGCGGGACTACGCTTTCGTGGATTATGTTTCGGAAGATTAAATTATGATTTTGGCCCCTTTTCTATCTTGAATATTTTTGTCCCTGCATGCAGCTTAACTCGCCTGGTTCACGTGAGGTTCTTCGCCCCAGGTATTAGGCATTTTGGGATTTTAAAGCATGAGAGGAGTAAATCGGTATGAAATAGTCCGACTTTCTAAAACGAGGTCGATGCGCATAAGTGAGATATTTTTAATGAACTTACATCAAAATTAGGATTTTGGAGAGATTTTTTAACTGCGGGTAAAGACCTATAGCAAGTAGATATGACTGGCAGTAGAGTATTACTTTTTCCATGACTTCTGCAGGGAAAGCTTAGAAAGACCGTACGCCAAAAGAAGCTATCCCCAAAAGAACCAACAACCCGGCTCCACCCATCCACGGATCACCAACTGTTGGAAAGGTTTGCGAAAGTTTCCTGAAGGCTTTCCGTCCTAAAGGCTTTCCGGACATAAAATTTCGCTTCTCAGGTTGGCCGCCAAATGGAGAATTTGCTAACTTGCTGAAAGCGCACGTTCCCAGGCAATTGGCTGACACGACGTCTAGGCCATGACGTCACTAAGAGATAAGTATCGGCTGAGCAGCACCATTTAAACCCATTCTGACGCTCAGGAGAGGTCATGCCAGCGTACAGCAAAGGGATATTAAGTGCTTATTATCAGTGCTCATCAAGGGTATTCTATCCATTCTTCGTCTCTCATCGTGCTTCTCTGGATAGTGCACAAATTTGGTGTTTGTTGCCAAATTGGATAGGCGTTCATTATTTCATCTGTTAGGGAACCTGAATTAATATGTTTTCTCCTCTTCCACCTCCTAAAGCACCACCACCTTATACAGGGACGTCAGACATCAGTCCGTCAACCTCAAATCCTAGCAACGTTACTGTTACCCCCACTCTCACGCGCACGCGCTCACACCAGGAATCCCAGCCCCTCCCCACCTATGTGCGCAACCGCGACAATGACGAAGAGTACATGTCTGCTCTTCGTGCATGGGCAGAGGGAAAGAAATATGTTACACCGGGGGAGGACGGCACATTTGCAGATTTAAGTATAGCAATGAGTGTGAAATCTGTGGCTTGGTCCGGACCAATGGCGGTCACGCATGATAGAATAGAGGAGAGAAATCAGAATAAGTTGGATGGAGAAGAAAAGGAAAGAAGGCGTTGGGGATTGCGTAGACTTAGCAGAGTTTTGATGGGGAAGGAAAGTGGGAAGGAACCAAGTTGAGCTTTAGGTTGCATATATTAAGATCAGTGGTCAACCTATAATTTACGGGACGGAAAGACGACAGAAAGAGGAAGGGGAAGGGAAATGTTCTTCGAGTTCGGCCCTTAGGCCATAGTCATGCTCCATAAATGACGCCTCTGCATATCCAGGTCTCATATTTACTCTACCCAATCTATGATAGCTCAAACAAGTCTGTGTTGCGTCTATAAATGAATGTGACTTTTTTAGTTTCGAAGTTGTCCTATAAATATCTAGTAGTATATGTTTAGGTGATTTAAGAAGTGAACATTAATAGAGCGGATGAGGCATTCGGAAATTGTTCCTTGTATTGAGGAGTTTATTTGAAATACAATGTACGAAATTTGGTATACCTGAGAATAAGCCCAAAACCAAGCTGAGTCCGTAAACACCGTAGTCCAGTACACCGTTATCATAATGAGAACAATAACTGGTTCGCGCGCCGAGAAATCAACAGCGACAACCCTTTGTTCTACTATTATCCTAACCCCTAACGCGATATTTCCACCCTTTTCCTAAGGTCAGAACAAACGGTATCCAAGAAGCTCTCAGCCTAAACCTCCCCATACGCCTCTTATTCTTCTTGCTAATTGCATGTCCTTTTGCATTATCGTCACTCGCTTAGCGTGTATTGCGCATAGATTTGTGTCTTCAAACAGGTGCACTAGGAATGCTTCAGCTGCCTCCTGTAATGCCATGATAGCTTGCGATTGCCAGCGTAGAATTTCGCCTGTGGTTGACATACTGAGTGCAACTTCGCGAACCTGTATTTCAGGAATATAGTCAGCAATGATTGGTTCTTCGAACGAGCGCGGCATGTCAAGAGGACCACTCACCAATCTTGAAAATGGTAATTTGAGCAGCAGAAGATCTGTACTTTTCTGATACCGTCTGATTTCTTTTAAAGCAAGTGTACCGGGTTTGTACCGTCGCTTTTTCGCGTACGGTATTGGATCGCCAGCTAAAATAATTCCATTGTTAGCTATATAGACATTCATACTGAAAATTTTGCAATCGCTACAGGCGCATTAGGATCGACTACATACGCTGTACATCGCCTCTTCTCTTGCCTAAACTTGGCCTTCCCCCGCTTAGTCTGCTACCACTTGGTCTGCCTCTACTTGGTCTGCTGCCACTTGGTCTACCACCGCTTGGTTTACTACCGCTTGGTTTACTACCGCTTGGTTTGCCAACGCTTGGTCGACCACCGCGTCCCGGTCCGCTGAAACCCCCACGTGTTGGACGGCCTGTAGGTAGTTTTGGAGGCATATGGATGTTAAACGCGCCGAAGCGCGGCTAGAGAACGTTGAAAGTTCGAGAATTAGGATAGGTGAGTGGTGAGGGTTGAATTATTGCGCAAATATCATGAGAAATAGAAGTCGCGATTGGGGTGGCTGGGAACGCGCTAAACTATGCGCCGGACGCAGCTGTTCTTTAATTGAGCGCGAAGATGTTTTCGAATTAGCAGAATACTAATAGCGTCCAAAAGCAATGGTGATAGAAGTCATTCAATGAGGGTTAATGCATGCGCGGGTTAAACCAGCGTGATGTATATGAGCTGGTGCAGGTCGGCGATGCGGGCTGTTGTTGTGTCGAGATCACCTCGAGTGGCTGGAAATGAGCAGGGGGTTCTTGCAGTCACGTGGACTACGGTGTTTGATTCGGATGATCTGATAAGACCTTACTCAGCCTCACGGGCGGCCATAGATCTGTCTACGTAGCCGTTTGCAAGAGCGGCAATTGTCTTTAATAGCACGAGACTGCTGGCACCTTTTGTTGTTTTCAGCTTTGGCTAAAAGGTTGCCTCTCGCTGATATTCCGTATACCTCTCCACCTCATTAAGGCTAACTATCTTTACATCTGTCCTTTGTTTCCGATTAACATCACAGCACTTTTCGTATCATGGCGGCTATGCTTGGTGGCGGGGACGGCGTGATGGGTAACCAATTTCCTCTGGAGCAGTGGTTTTTCGAAATGCCAGTGTGCACAAGGTGGTGGATGACGGCTGCACTGGGAGCAAGTGTGCTGGTTCAGTGCCACATACTCACTCCATTTCAGTTATTCTACAGCTTTCGGACTGTGTTTTACAGAAGTCAGGTACGACAACGGCACCTCCGACTAGATGAAGGTCTCTTGCTGACCATATTATATCAGTACTGGAGGTTAATAACTACCTTCTTCTACTTTGGCCCGCTCAGTCTGGACCTCCTCTACCACATCTTCTTCCTTCAACGATACTCTCGACTCCTCGAGGAATCATCCGGCCGTTCGCCAGCACATTTCTCCTGGCTCCTCACATTTGCGTCGACTCTGCTTCTCTGCATTGCGCCAATGTTCTCTATGGCATTTCTCGGCACAGCGTTGTCGAGCACTCTGATATACATTTGGAGTAGGAAGAATCCGGACACGATGCTGAGCTTTTTGGGACTCATCGTTTTTCGTGCGCCGTACTTACCTTGGGTGCTATTGATGTTCTCTTTAGTAGTGCATGGGACCGTGCCGAAAGACGAGATGTGTGGGATCGTGGTTGGCCACAGTAAGCGTCGTAGTAGAATGCGGTCGTAGTATCTGAGCTAACAGGACAACAGTATGGTACTTTTTTAACGATGTGTACCCACCACTCCACGATGGACATAGCCCATTAGATCCGCCATATTGGTGGATTCGACTCTTTGAGGGAAGACCCGCAGAACCAGAGGTTGACCTGAACACCAATGCAGAGCCTATTGATCACGACGTAGCGGCTGCAGCAGCGCCTGAAGTCAGGTAGCGAAAGGAGAAGGCCGTTCATGATTGTCTATTTTCCCCCAAGACACCGTGCTTTACAGATGGGCTTGTCTACTCAAAGTACAGCATGTGGTGCATTTGGACGAATGCATTGGTTGACAGAACTATGCCTTGTATATTGCGATGTTCTGCGCGAAGCTTTTAGGAAGCCAATTGGAACATGCACAGAAACATCGACTGCCAATCAAGATGGCATCCCTCCTCATGTCCTCCCTAGCCTATGACCTATGCGGAAGCTTGTATGGCTTGTTTCCAATCGGGCCTTCCTTTTTAGGTATAGCTCCTAGCTTGGCATATAGATGGACCTGCATCGCCATGGTGGCATCCTTGAATCTCTGGGTTTCGCCTTCTAATTACGATCTTGTTTCAGCGCTTAATACAAGAGATTATCTTGGAGCTCACCGATGATCTTTCATTGTTTCTCAAACGGTGACAGTTTAAAAGATGGGGGTATCCTCTTTCCACAAGTGCGTTGCGGAGCCCCATTTAGTAGTTTAAGCTGTCGTCCACCATGGCTAAAACACTTCTCTTTACTGCACCTTTTATCTTCCAAACCCTTCCCGGCGTTAATGCGTGGGGTACTCTTGGCCATGATACAGTGGCGTACATTGCCCAGAACTTCGTCACGTCCGCCACTAAGACGTTCTGCCAGAACATCTTGGGTGATACTTCGACATCCTACCTTGCTAACGTTGCTACTTGGGCGGACACCTACCGTTATACCGCTGAAGGCAGGTTCTCTGCGCCGTATCATTTCATCGATGCTGAGGATAATCCGCCGACGTCATGCAATGTCGATTACAATCGCGACTGCGGAGCGGACGGTTGTGTTGTTAGCGCTATTCAAAATTATGTTTGTCGTCCGTTCTTGTTGCCATGCCTTGCTGTTCTCTCCGTGATTGCTTGAACGTGAACCTAACTAGACACGACCGGCAGACTTCAAGGGTGACCGATTCATCATTGTCATCTACTGAGGTGACCAAGGCGCTAAAGTGGATTATCCACTTCGTTGGTGACATCCATCAACCTCTGCATGATGAAGCACTCGGTATGCATGTCTCAAAAAGTACTCCTTGCTATATACTCTAATGAATCTTCATAGATATCGGCGGCAACACCATTGACGTAACTTTGTAAGGAATATATTATCTCGCAGCGAGTCTTCCATTTATCCAACGATCTCCTCTGTTATTTCAAACTATCTTCCATTTGTCCACAGGCCATTACCTTCATCCAAAATCACTTGCCCAAATCAACTGACCCCTCCTAGCGATGGCACCTCAACCAATCTCCATCACATTTGGGACACTAATATGCCCGAAAAGCTCGTGGGTGGCTACACGCTCACCTACGCCTCAAGCTGGGCCTCGAACCTGACGACACAGATCAAGACAGGCGCCTACAAGTCCCAGAAGGACTCGTGGCTTTCCGGCATTGACTTGAGCGACCCGGTTACCACCTCCATGGGCTGGGCGAGCGACAGCAATGCGTTCGTGTGCAGCACGGCGCTTAAGGGTGGTGTCAGTGCTGTTAGTGGTAAGGAGCTGGACGGGAGTTATTACAGCACTGCAATCCCGGTTATCGAGCTGCAGATTGCGAAAGGTAACTCTAACTGCCCCGAGTCTCGAATGCGGAACGGGGAGGGGAGGCCTTGGTTGCTCTCCCTTTGCTTGCTCTCATCTATGACGGAACTATTAATAGGGCTGCTTGCTAATGTCTGCACGTATCAATAGCTGGCTACCGTCTCGCCGCTTGGCTCAACCTCATTGCGACAGGCTCCCCTGGACTTACGATTGGCAAGAAGCCGCGAGGTGCGACACCGATCGAGCCCGTTAAGGTGCTACCAAGGGATGAGAATGCGGAGATGAGTCCCGCGAAGTTGGCGAGGATGGCTTATGGGCATAAGTGTTAAACGGTTAATGATGACAATGTAATGATGAGAAATGAAAGAGGTTTTGAAACTTGCCTGGCCAAGGGTTAAGGATGGAAGTGTCATGGGATGGGTTTATGGGAGTACCCAATCCGTTTCTTACGATTCAGACGTATATGTTTGTCTTCAAATATATTCTTAGCTTATAACAGCACTTCAAACAAAATCAAGCCTCAGTCCCGACAATTTAACGCCAAGTTAATATATTTTTATTTAGGCTCTAAAGCTCCGAGGCTGCAATTCGCTGCGGGTCCTGATGTCTATGCATGTGACCGGTAAATTCTAACGACTATCCTACACCAGGCTTACAAAATATAAGTTTTAACTCATCTGCCAATGCTAAATGCTACTTACCGCTAAATGTGCTAACGATGGTGATGATTCAGTTGTCTCCAACTCCCTCTCTCGGTATCCATGGCTTCCTTAAGACCTCTCCGGTCCCACCGTCACTGGTTACGTCTTGCTCAATTTCTCCTCCACAGCTTTCCTTATATCGAATGACACGCTGCCACCCCTTTTCTTCCTAGCTTCCATCTCTTTCTTCACCTCAGCAACAATCTCCTCCATCTCAGCTTCCGGATCATCCGGAAGGCCCAAAGTGGGCGCCTTCTGCACCCTCTCCTTCTCTTGCTCCTCCTTGACGACTTCCTGAATTTTCCCCTGATTCCGCTTCTTGAGCTGAATCTGCAGCTTCTGCTTCACAGGCGAGAATATGCAGCCAAGGCAGATAGAAACTCCGATGAGACAGTAGCAGTAGACGCGAACCCAGACGAGCCAGGAGCCAGAAAAGGTGAGGAGGATGAAGGGCACAACAGTGAAGGAAAAAGCCAGCTGGGTTACAAGGGTTGTGAAAATGTCGTAATAGCGTTTTTTAGGTGTTGGGGAGACGCCGTCGGGTGTGAGGAAGAAGGGTCGGAGAAGACGACGACCGTCTGGTACGATGGTTATCATTGTATTGGCTAAATATACTCAACGTTGTGGAATACTTACTTTTAGCAATTGTTTGCAGTAGCGATGCAAGGACAAAAGTCATGTAATAACCCGGGTAGAAGCCGTGCCAAAAGGCGCTTGTGATAAATGTGGCTAAGCTGGCGCGGAAGCCAGGTTTCTTTCCCTTGGGCGTAACGCGAAGGTATACATAGTTTCGTAGCCAGTGATTGGTGTTAATGTTCCAATTTCCAAGGTAGTCACGGGTATTCTGAGCTGTCTCGATAGCGAGGGGCCGGACGTTTTGTAGACGATCCCACTTAGCGCGGCCAGTCTTCGGGTCGATACCATTGTACCCAATACCAGATAGTATACAGGCACCCTCAGTAAGCGACCAGACGCCATAATACTTCATGCGTGTGGTCAAGCCGAGCATATGAAGGATCCAGACGCGACGGAAGAAGCTGTACTTCATGTAGTCATCACCAAGGAGAAAATCTGTGTAATACCAACCGGAGAATTGGAGGAAGGCAAATATCCAGAGTAAACCATACCCAGCTTTCCAGCTGGCAGGTGTGCCGCTGCGAGGAATCTTACGCTTCTTACGGGTCGGAGGCGCTTTGGACGGATCGATGCCGGGAGGAAGCTGGAACATGGTGGTACTGATGTAATGGCGATAGTCTACGTAGTCAAATGCTGGCCCGGCGAATAGTGAAGGGAAGAAAAACTGTTACGGCATGTTAAATTAGATGGGTAGTTAAAGATCTTCTTCGCCTTACCACATAGCCAGCGTAGTCAAGCAAGCCTGGGAGCTCTCTAATCGCTCGCTCTTTCTGAAAGTCTGACAGCTCTGATTCAGATAACCGCCCATCGTGAACATTCCAGCAAAATGCGGTGAGCTATAATACGTCAGTTTTCTTCCTCTAGTGCAGTAGGGTAAGGTCCGTATCACCTTCATGACTAGAACCATTTGCGCTCCTAAAAAAAGCAAGGATCAGCGATGTGTCCACCATGACTATGTGAAATCTACAAACCTGTGACATCTATAACTCCCGGGTCGTTTAAGATCTGACGGTAGATGTGGCTGATAGACATGTGTCCCATTAGGAAAACGAAGCCAATCCATGGCATGAACGGAGAGTCGATGTACGCCGCAATAGCATATGCACCAGCTGAACCCCAGAGAAGCGTTCGAAAGCCATCCCACAAATCAAATAGACCGACCAAATAAAACAGAGATACTCTATAAGGAATTAATAACGGCAAACGATGATAACAAGAAGTGAAGTTTACCCTATTATGAACATATTTTTCTGCCATGGCGCTTTGTCCGGAATTCGCTTAAGGACAGCGGCAAGTGGATAAGAAAGAATGAAGGAGAAGATGAGTTTAACTAATTACGTGTTAATATGTAAAAGATTCATGGTATTCTTAGGTTTTAACATACGTTCATCTGTGGAAGCACCTAACGCATTGGCTACATAGGCGAAGGCTATAGGATTATATAAGTATGTCATCTGATTAGACACGGAGGGTGGACAGCTCACGGGCGTTGATATAGGGAAGCATAGTGGCGATTAACCGCGATCAGTGCGGTATTCGCACAGCAGTAATGTTGACAAAACGTATCCCTAAATCCGTTGGGGAAGAGGGCTGGGATTGAGCAGAGGAGGTGAAGAGGTAGATCAAGGCCCAAAATTCATGCTGGTAGGATAGATCACAAGATCCTGTCAGCTGTTAAGGCACGCAACAAGCGAGTGTGCGGTGCGTGTATTGGTGACCCTGCCAAAATCACATCAATTATTCTGCCGAAACGTGGGCGGTGAGCAAGTCACCCAGGAAAAGCTCAACACCACAGATGCATCGCCATACATCACGAACATCATGAGCTCCGTTTACAACCTCGAACCCCAGCCGACTGCTAAAGTCCTCCTCCAAACAACCGCCGGCGATATTGAGCTCGAGCTCTTTGCGAAACAGACCCCCCTCACCTCCCGAAATTTTCTGCAACTCTGTCTCGATGGATACTACGACAATACGATATTCCACCGCCTGGTCCCTGGATTCATCATCCAGGGTGGCGACCCCTCTGGGACTGGGTCAGGCGGCGAGAGCAGCTACGATGGAGAGCCATTTGCGGACGAGTTCCACAGCCGGCTGAAGTTCAACAGACGAGGATTGTTGGGCATGGCGAACACCGGACGGAAGGATGATAATGGCAGTCAATTCTTCTTTACATTGGGAAATACACCGGAGCTTACAGGGAAAAATGCTATGTTCGGGCGTGTGGCTGGAGATACCATCTATAACCTGATGAAGATGGGGGAGGCGGATTTGGCTGATGATGAAAGTGAGAGGCCTCTATATCCAACAAAAATTACTGGCGCAGAGATAATAGTCAATCCATTCGAGGATATGGTGAAGAGGATTCGAGTAGTGCAACCAACAGTTGAAGAGAAGAAAGAAAAGAAGAAGCCAAAAAGAAAGGCCGGGAAACAATTGCTCAGCTTTGGGGGGGATGAAGGAGAGGATGGGGAAGCTACGCCTGTTGTAAAAAGAGCTAAATTTAACCCAAAGCTGGTCAGCGCGGGCGAGGAGGTTCCTCAAGTTCTCAACAACCCGCCGATGCCAAGAGCTCCAGAGAGAAAGCGGGAAATGCCCATAAGAAAACCCGTCCTTGGGTCTCCCTCACTACCGCCTCCACCACGGGCTACCAAGAAGGTAACCCCTCCTCCTTCAAAGAAGCAGTGTTCTCCATCTCCATCAACTTCCCCAGAACCGGAATCTGCCAAGCAAGCCTCATTACTTGAACGCACCAATGCCCAGATCGCGGAACTCAAAGCATCCATGAAGCGCAACACCGGCGGCCCCGTAACCGCAGCGCCTCGCAAGAAATCCGCTTTAGAAGCAATGATTCCCGAAACCTCAATACGGGGCCGCAAGCGTCGGCCTGGCGCGGCCAGCACTACAGCTGAGCAACAGGCTCTCTCCCTATTCAGCGCATTCAAGTCTAAACTTGAACAAGTTCCTCCAGAAGAAACAAACCAATCCGCGTCTTCAGTCCCGCAACTTCTCGAGCAGTCCGACGGCAAAAACGGCGCATCGACGAATGGTACCTCGCAGCCGCCCGCTACAGATGAAGAAGCTACTCTTTGCGACCTCCACTTTATCGCAAATTGTCAGTCTTGCACATCATGGGACACACAGGCCGCTATCGATGAGCCTGACGATGATGCGGGCTGGATGTCACATGCGCTGAGCTTTGCCAAGGACCGGCTAGGCAAAGATTTAGAGTGGAAGCGGAAAAATGAGGAAGAACTAGTGGTCATTGATCCACGCGAGAAAGCGCGGGAGCTGAAGGAGGAGAAAAGAGGTCGGAGGGAGGGCGCGAAGGAGAGAGTGGGGGACAAGGGGAGAGAGTGGGATCACGAGAGAGGAAAGGGGAAAGAGAGAAGGTAGTGTGTATGTATAATCTGTATAAATAGTACTATGCGAATGGTAGGAGTACCGAAGAAGGTGAAATCCTGAAATCTAAAAACATGGTCTAGCGAGCTTTTAATTATTCATTTAAACTGTGCTAGCTGTCTCTAGCCTCTCTCAAGACTTTCCTTCCTCCCACTTCTCTTATCATACTTAATGCAATTTGATCTACACAAGACGCCGTCACTTAGAAAGACGATGACCGAAAGCCATTCTTCACACCAAACTATACCAGGTATGAGCTTGATGCCCCAGAATTTGAGCAAATGAGTGGCATAGGCCAATCTAGCCAACTGTTCCTAGAGAGAAAAAGAAAAGGATTCTAAGGATCCAGCGTCCAGAAGTAGTTTTGCCTAAGTAATAAGCCATGGCCATACAGGAAGTGCCCCAGCGCTTTAAGCAAGGAACGAATGGTAAGCAACCTCAAAAGCGTGCTTGCAAGGCTCCAACCACCAACTGTACGGCGTTACGCAACCCTCTAGCTAAAGAAAGGAAAGAAGACACCACCAGATTATCGCCATTACCAGACCGACCGTTCCTCATGAACCATCATTCGTCATTCCCTCACGCCATCCCCGAGCGTCGCCATCTCGAAGCCACCTCAAATATACTCCCCCTGGTCAGTATAATTGGAGTATTCACCCTCACCAACGCTACTGCCCTCAGTACCAAACTCTTCATCGCGCTTATGCTTCGCTGCAGCACGCCTGCTCACCTCGCGACGCGTGCGTGGGCGGGGTGGCACTGGTGATGCGCTCCCTCTAGCATCATCCCTTTCATCACCGTCATTGCCGTCAACAAAATCACCAGGCTTGATGAAGCCATCTGCTTCCGCGGAGGCATGAGGTTGTGTCATATTATGCGCAGCGCTAAACGCAATTGGCAGAGGGGGCTGACGGCGGAGGTGGACTGGGGTTTCCTGAATGCTAGAATCCACATAGACAACGTCTCTGGGATAGCCCGTGCTTTGATTGTAATTGACGCCAAAGTTGCCTCCATAAGAACCGTCAGCGCTGCCTTCGTTAGCCTGCTCGGAAAAGAGGGCTTGGTAAGCAGTCCGGTCGTCTGATTCTAAGGTCTGTGTGCCAACAGCAGGGTAGCCGTACACACTGCCATGACCGGTCTGTAGAGCATGGCTGAAGGTCGACTCTTCGTTGGTATCAAGTTCAGACGCCATGACGCTGTCAGGCAAATCTTGACCATATGAATAGCTTTGTTCAGAACCGCCAATCACTGGAGCCTGGTTTTGACTATGGTACTGAGTATGGAGGTTATTGTCAGCAGCCTCACGCTTGGCAGTGCTAGTATCCAGGGCGGAGCCAGTATCCATTGATGCAACACTCTGGCTTCCACGACCAGTGCTGGGACTGCCGTTTAGTTCTCGGGCCTTGCGTCTGGAAACATGAGCTAGAGGTTCGACATAGGCATCGCTAGATTCCTCTGTATCGCTAGATTCCTTATTCGCCTTGCGCTTTTTGCTGGCTGGGGTTGTCTTGCCAGTAGTGCGCTTGTTCTTCGGAGTAACAGGTGCAGAAGAGCTGAGCTTGTAAGATGTGACATTAGTGTTTTCCAGAGCACGACTGCCTTTGTTCCTTGGTGAGGAGTCTATAGAGATACGAGCAGACGCCTTGCCAGACACCTTGCCAATCGTCTTGCCATACTTCGCTGCTGCAATCCGGCGAATCTTCACAAAGCGCTCGGTGATCGAGCGTGCTGTAGGGATATCACCCCTGTCAGTGGCTGTGTTTAAATTAGGTTAGCTGGCGGCTACAGTAATTTGTGTTGATTTTTCATGAGTCAGGGAAAGATTAGGGAAAATCTAGGGGATAGAGATTTCAAGATGAGTGAAGACTTACGCCAAGCCGCTACGATCAAATTCGGGTCGATTTTGAATGGATGAGTGTCCAGAAGTAGAAGGAGAAGCTAACGCGCAGTGTATCATTAATTTTACGACCTTTGCACAGCTGCTTAAATGGGGATAAAACCACGGATTGTGGTTGGGTTCAGTCTTGTGGTAGTGAGATTTCGCACGCCATGGGAGGGCACGGAAATGGGGAATGGGAGAGCATGAACACACCAATTGATCCAACTCGGGAATCCACTTGATAGGCATGTTGAGCTAAGTATATTCGAAATGATGTACTGCGGATAGTTTGCTGTATTCACAGGTCAGCGTCGATGACTTCGACAGGGCTGAATATCAAGAAGAATGCACCAGAAAAGATGAGGAATGTGACACAAGACGAGTATGCTGATCTTGCGCTCTAGTTGATGGAAAACTGATGCGTGATGCTTGAGAAAAGTAAAGCAATAGTGTGAGACCCGGACTCTGGATGAGAACGGCTACAAACGCAGACGGGCTTTGATTATGGTGCTCTGAAACATACCAGATGCTAAGCAGAGCAAGAGCTCTACTGTCTCGTCCACTCGGTGAGAGCGGCGCGCTTCCAAGAAGGATGAAAGTGTTGCGAAGGGTGGAAGAGTGAGGTTGAGAGGTTGAGAAGGTGGAAGGGTGGGAAGGCGAGGAGAGGTGAGGAGAGGATAAGACGAGGGACAGAAAGCGACGACAACATAAAAAAAAGAGAAGTGAATAAGGTGAAGCAAGAAAGGTGAATGGAATTGCGATGACGCCGCCGCTCAACATGAGCGTTTAGACTTGCCGTTGTAATTTTCCGGTTACATCTCTATTCCAAAGCCTGAGAACCACACAGCATCCATCTCTCGCTGATATTCTTCCCGGGCTGTAGGTGCGTATTTTCTGCAAAGCTTAATAATCTTGACAGGTGAATTTCATCCCGACACTAATTCCACTCCTATCGCATCGGGACCATCCAACCCACCTTTGCCAAGCGACTCACCATTCCACCCCAAGCACGTGTTCCTTATCCCGTAGCACCTCTACAGGTGAATTGCTGACTAAAAACACCGGCTCTTGCCATTTCACAGCTTTTTAGCGACGCAAACACCGGGATTGTGGTTTTTCAACCTTTCAATCCAATTAACCTACAGCTCTCCCCCTTCCGAGTCTTAGGTTTTCTGGCTGCACTGGCTGATGCTAACGACATGTTTGGGAAGAACCTGCAATATGGCCGTCGTTGTAACCGGCTGTGCGTGTCAGCGTGTGGTCTTGTGCATTTGCGTTTAGCTAGCGGTCCCGGCCGAGGACCCATGGTTCCAGCAAGTTGTATGGTGGGAATTACCTCAGCAAGGTCAGACCGTAGAATCAATTAGCGGACTTACGTATATCCGCAAGCGGATATCGCTAACCTTTTTTGTCAAAAAGTTGATTCTATGGTCTGAGAGACTTTCACAAGGTTTCTTAGGCGATCCGACTTGTTTTGTATGTAGAGCAGTCACCTTCTTCAACGAAATTGTTAAAGCTACCCATGTAAGGTCTATGGCTGCATATAGGTTTAAAATAATCGCAAGAACCAGCTCTATAATCAATCAAACTTTTGGGCTTTATATATGCGACGTCCGTTGCGACATCCATTATGACATCCATTGTCTAAATTTGTATAGGGATATATATAATTTTTAACAAAGTTAATAAAGCCACCCATATAAGGTCTAGGCCTGCATATAGGCTTAAAATAATCGCAAGAGCTAGATCTATTAGTAATGGATTTTTGGCTTTTATATATACACTTATTATAATATTATAGGTAATATTAGGATTCCTAATAACGGGGTTTTTTTTTAGCGAAAATGATTTTAACTTTAGGCAGTTATGGGCTAATTTAGACCCAATATTTATAGGCATCCTTATCGCTATAAGTCCTGTACGCGAATAATCAAGGATCGCATTAACTATAATTCAACAGGTCTTAACATCAACAATAGCTACTTCTATGGCTTCGACACGCCTTTAAGGCAAGTGGTGAAATTCGGTCTAAAGCGTACACATTCGCAACGTCCAGGTTGGCATCTAGAATTTTAGGAAGGATTGTGGCCAGTCTAAACCCTAATTGAAAATTCTTTATATTAAAAATCTGAATAAATCTCGCGATGTTATCTACGAAGCTTTAAGGAATATTAGCAGTGCTTTTATCAGTATTCGGTATTAATTAGTGATATTAATTATTAAATATTAAACGTTCAATATTAATATTAATACGATATGTTTAATACTAAAAGATATTAAATATTAAAGATTTTTAGAGTTAAGGTGGTAAAAATAACATCGGGAAAATATTCGCAGGATAAGATTTAAGTAGACTTTAATTTTCGCGTTTCGCGTAATTGACATGCAATTTAACCAACTTAACACGCAATTAACCAACTTAACACGCAATCAACTAACTTAACACGCAATTTAACTAACTTAACATACAATTAACTAACTTAACACGCAATTTAATTAACTTAACACGTAATTAACTAACTTAACATATAATTTAACTAACTTAATATACAATTAACTAACTTAACACGTAATTCGACTAACTTAATACGTAATTAACTAACTTAACACGCAATTCAACCAACTTAATATGCAATTAACTAACTTAACACACAATTTAACTAACTTAATATGCAATTAACCAACTTAATACATAATTTAACTAACTTAACATGTAATTAACTAACTTAATAACTTTAAAAGCTAACTATATATTTCTTAACACGCAATTAACCTACTTAGCAACTTTAAAAGGTAACTATATATTTCTTAATATGCAATTAAGGTAAAGTTATATGC
>Ga0307507_10000325_pt1 | contig 96524 bp, 18 predicted proteins | sample 7_EM_MG_FD_207223 | JGI IMG/M metagenome (GOLD analysis project Ga0307507, IMG submission 207223) | Populus trichocarpa ectomycorrhiza microbial communities from riparian zone in the Pacific Northwest, United States - 7_EM | ecosystem: Host-associated > Plants > Roots > Unclassified | place...
CGCGATCGATTGTAAGGGTCGAGGGCGTAAGGAGGTGATATACCCTCGCGTAGCTGACATAAGCTGTACGCGAGGTGTACGCGAGAGCACGGGGTTCTCCTATGGAGGCCCCTGCGGTCAGGTTCCGTGACATAATTAGAATTATAAAAGGCTAGTCTAACTAGAACGTATAATTATCTAATTAACAGTATAGAATAAGAGTTATAGATAAGTAGAAGGTAAGTTAAAGGTAGAATAAGCTTTACGTATTAAAGGACAAATGTTTTCTAACCTCTTCTATTTAGAGACTAATTGCTAGTTCTTCTCTAGAGGAGAACTAGCTCCCTATATAATCCTTCTAAGACACTAGTAAACCCTTTACCCCTTATCTGTCTAACCATATCTCTTCTAGGACATTAGAAGGACATTAGTAAAACTTTTATCTGTCTTATTTAATATGTACCTTTTAGGAGCGCCTGTTACACTTATATCCATAATATATTACTAGGTACCACTATATTTAATCTATAGAGATCCACGCACAATTGCTTTAAGGTATTTAGGTAGAAAGCTTAAATAGAGAGTTTATAAGTTGTTTAAGGAACCTTTTATGGCCACTTCGTCTCGGCCAGCTATTGGTAGAGTAGGAAGATAGCTTATAGTAGTTAGTAATAATTATATTAAAGAGGAAGTGGAATAGAGGCTTCTAAGTCTTGCGGTAATATTAGAGGGAGCTATAATAAGATCTTATCTAATTAGTAGTATCAACGCCTTTTATATAGTAATTATAGAGGTTAATAAACGGCGGAATCTATAATACCTTAACTATATTACTGCTAAAGATCTTCTAAGTTATTGTAGTACCGGTAGAGGTCTTTACAGGGTATTATCATGGCCGTTTAATTGATTAAAATCCTGCGATAGATAATATTAGATACTATATTTGGTAGCAGAGCCTTATCTTACTATTAAGAACCGTACTGTTACAGGAGTTACCCATGCACGTTCGTCCCGTGACACCTACGCACATACCATCGCAACCCCTATATCTTTGACTACGTTTCCTAACCTGTTCCTGTTCTTTGTCAAACGTCTTAAACCATTACGCATTAATGCACTTAGCACGGTTAATAGCTAGCAATCAAGCTTATTTGTAAACTGCTAAGTCAATCCGTGACACGTACTTATAAACAGCACTATATTTAAATCTTTCTAGGCAAATTAAGCAACCGTAGAGTCTTTAGAAAGCTCTCCATATAAGGAATCCTACGGTATCTGGTTGTTAAATACTAATTTAAGCTCTACGAGGGAGGAGCTAATTTGCTTAATTAGAGCTCTATATTGGGCCTTAACTTCGCCTAAAACCTCCTCCTGCTCCTCCCGCCTTGTTTTAGTAGTGCGTACAGTCCCTAACGCGCTAATTCCAACCTCTTAAAGCCGAGAGAATAGCTTAACGTTTATAAATAAGTTATTAAGCCATACTATATATTTATTTAGTGGTTAAAGTAGCTTATTAGTAAGGTCGTCTCTCTATATATTATAAGACGGGGGCAGTGGCTATAAGGCGTATATATAAGGTGTATGTAAGAGCATAGGGCTCCCCTATAGAAGCCCCTACGGTTAGGTTCTGTAACACTACCCCCCCTCCTATTAAGGCGGAGCTCCAGCAATGCTGTAGTTACTATATATATATAAGGGGAATGCTTAGGGTATAGATAAGAAGAAGAAATATTATTATAGGTATGACGGGCTTATATAGATGTTTCTAACTTGGGGCTTATACTAGGGTGCTAAGCTATAGAGGAGGAAGGAGACTGTGAGAGACTTAGTAAGATATAAGGGGGTCGCTAAGGCGCTAGTAGTAGGTGAGCTAATAGCGATTTTCTATCCTAGGGATAGAAAATCCTAATTAGCTAGTTTCTCCTTAGCATCTACATTGGGAAAATATTCGCAGGCTGGGTTTCAAGTCGACTTTGCTAAGCGCGTTTCGCGTAATTGACATGCAATTTGACTAACTCGACACGCAATTAACCAACTTGACACATTTAAAAGTTATATGACACGCAGTTGACCAACTTGATATATTTAAAAGTTAAACGACACGTAATTAACCTGCAATTAACCAATTTGACATATTTATAAGTTAAATAATACGCAGTTGACTAACTTAATATATTTATAAGTTAAATAATACGCAGTTGACTAACTTAATATATTTATAAGTTAAATAATACGCCGTTGACCAATTTAACATATTTAAAGGTTAAATAATATGCAGTTGACTAACTTATACATTCCTTAATATGCAATTGAGGTAATGTAATATATTATTTAAGTTATATGCTAATTACAAGAGGCTCTGCACGAAGCTCTACACGAAGCTCTGCACGAAGCTCTGCAGAAGCTCTACACGAAGCTCTGCACGAAGCTCTGCACGAAGCTCTGCATCTGTTAGATAATCTGTATTCTCTCTAAGGAACAGGTCACGTGCATAGGTCACGTGCACTGTAAAATCTCTTCGTAGCTCAAAGCCCTCAGGGGCCCAGACAATCAATCAACCCATTTCATCAATTTGCAGCCACCTTATTTTTTACCCTTCCTTACATCCTCCCTAACTTAGGAGGCACTGGAACGGCAGCTAGCAGAGGACCGTCGCCAGAACCAGACGACCGTCGCCAGAACCAGATGACCGTCCTAGAGCCAGACAACCGTTACCAGAACTAGACGACGATCTTTCGAACAACCAGCCAGCGAATACCACGAACGATTTAATTGATTAATCGAATTCGATATTGGCCCATCACCGAATCGAATTAAGGCCTCCTAAGGAGGCACCTTAGACGACCACCGTTCGAATGTATAGCTAGCGAACGGCCATAGAGAACGATCTGAATCAATTAGAGCCTTCAATCGGGCCGACCCCTCCCCCGAATTGAATTAGATACTGACATACGCAGGCAAGCAGGCAGGCAGGTAGGTGGGTAGGTAGGCAGACAAGTAGGTAGGCAGACAGGTAGGTAGGTAGGCAGGTAGGAGAGGACCGTTGCCAGAACCAGACGACCGTCGCCAGAACTAGACGACCGTCGCCAGAACCAGACGACCGTCACCAGAGCTAGACGATCGTCGCCAGAACCAGACGACCGTCGCCAGAACCAGACGACTGTTGCCAGAACCAGACGACCGTCACCAGATCTAGACGACCGTTGCCAGAACCAGACGATTGTTGCTAGAACCAGATGACCGTCGCCAGAACCAGATGACCGTCGCCAGAACCAGATGACCGTCCTAGAGTTAGATAACCGTTACCAGAACTAGACGACGACCGTTTAAATAACTAGCCAGCGAATACTACGAACGATTCAATTAATTAATCAATTAAATTAAACCAGAGCTTTGATATTGGCCGTCACTAAATTAAATTAAGGCCTCTTAGGGAAGCACCCTAGACAACCGCCATTTAAATATACAGCCAGCGAATGGCTGTAGAAAACGATTTAAATAAATCAAAGGCTTTAATTGGGTCAACCCCTCCCCTAAATTAAATTAGACACTAACATAGGTAGGTAGGTAAGTAGGTAGATAGGTAGGTAGACAGATAGATAGGCAGGTAGGCAGGTAGGCAGGTAGGTAGGTAGGCAAGTAGGTAGATAGGTAGGTAGGTAGGTAGGTAGGTAGGTAGAAGAGAACTATTACTATATATTAAATTATCTAAAATAATATTATTTATTTTGCTAGCCTTATAAATAGCTTTAAAGTAGCTTTTATTTAACTAAAATATGTTATTAGTATAAAAGAGGTAAATAGCTCTAAATATAATTGTGGTTGCCAAATGCGTAGATTACTAGTAGGTTGCGCGTAGGCTGCGTGTTAAAAAAACACGATATAGGCTAGTCGGTAGAGTTGCTAAATGCCCTCCACTACGCGCTAATTGCGTCAACTACCAACCATTAAGGCCATTGGTAGGGTACCATATTTTGCCGATGTAGAATTTAACTAATTAGACAACTTTAACCACTGGTTAAAGTTCCTAGACATCTTAACACTTTCCAGTTATATAATTGCACTTTATAGCAATCTGCGGCAATTTAACGGCAATTTGTCCTTATATAGTAATGTATAAAGGTTTAACTCTATAGGGGCTCTTATGACTAGCTTGTATAAATACTTCTAAACCGAAGCTTGTAGATTGCTACTATACAAGAATACTAAGCTAAGGAGAAGAAGAAGACTAGTAGAGACTGGCGAGATATAAAAGGGTTGTTAAGGCGCTAGTAGTAAGCGAGCCAATAACGATTTGGCAGAATATGGTAGAATTTGGCAGATTGCCAGGAAACGGCAAATTGCGGCAAATTGTGGCAAATTGCCCTGGAAACGGCAAAGTAGCAGGTGACGCGCTCTAGCACCGTTATATTACCCCCCCCTTTCTAAAAAAGCCTGCCCTTAGGCTTTGTCTAAGTTCTTTATTATTATCTAAATTATTATAGTTATCTACCCCTTCTTTCTAGTATTTAATCCAGCTGTTTAGTTTATATAGTGGTCTAAAGAGGTCTAGGTAGGCTAGGTAGAAATCTTATAACTTATAGGGGGAGTACTTAAAATTAGATATAGGGTACTATTTTAGATCTTTATTGTAACCTACCTAGCTTATATAGTATTTTAAGGTATTACAGTTCTTTTTAACTGCTAAAATTTCTTTAACTTTCTATTCCTTGTCCTCTATAATCTAAATTAGTAGTAGGGGGTTATTATACTGTCTAGGTAATAGGTTGTCTATAGCCTTCCACAGTTAGTCTAAAGAGAAGATAGGGTGGATCTTTATTAACTCTAGTAGCTTAGCCCTAAAAGAGTGCCCTTTCTTTTTAAGGATTTTATAGGGGCTAGCTATTTAGTAATCTAGTTTATAGCTTGGCCTTTAGGTCTTCTAGTTTTTTATTAACACCTATGCCTTATCTCCTGCTTGGAAGTCTACCTTACAGTAATATTGATTTATATCGGCCTCTTTCTTCTTTTATACCTTTTTTATAATTTCTTAGGCAGTCTCTTAGGCTCTATATATTCTCTTAGCGAATATCTAGGCCTCTTTATAGCTGAGGCGTTCGCGGGCCGTTATAGGTCCTATAGGTCTATCCTAATTAAAGGATATTTGTGGTTTGTATCTATAGAGTAACTTAAATAGTAATATTCCTATGCTGTTATAAAGGAGCGTAAGCTGTACGTAGTCTATTATAGGTAGTAGTTCCAACTAGTTGTCCTAGTAGTAATTAATAAAAGGGCGAAGTTGCTAGTTAAGGTACTAGTTTATAATCTTGGTTTAGCTATTAGTCTAAGGGTAAAACGAAGTAGAGAGCTTAATCTTAATCCTAAGGATATAGCAGAATTCGTCCTAGAAGTCTAATATAAATTAGGGTCTATAGTTAGAGATAATTAACTTAGGAGTGCCATAGATCCAGTAAATATTGTTAATATATATACGGGCTATATCTTTTGCGGCTATAGTTTTAAAGCAAGGGAGGGAAATAGCTTACTTGCTTAGTTGGTTAACTACTATAAAGGCCATATTATAGCCATATTTGTCCTTTAAGAATAATTTAAAGTCTATTATAATATGCTGCTAAGGGTGTTTAGGAACTGGTAGTGGTTATAACTATTTAGGGGTTTAATCCCTAGGGGTATCTACCCGTTTATAAGTATAACAATTTCTAATAAATTGTTCTATATTAGATAGGAGTCCTTGCTAGTAGTAGTAAGGCGCTAGTAGTTAGTAGGTCTTGTCTTAACTAGGGTGCGCTATAGAGACTTAATAGTGGGCTTTACAGATTAGCTCCATTTATAGGTTATTAACATCTAGAACTATAAGCCGTTCTTAGTATAAGAGCAGTCCGTCTTCTATTTCTAAATTAGGGTTACTTTTTATAGCTTGTTATGGAGGGCCTTTAGGGATTTAGCTATGCGGTTCGTAATTAGGATATAATTAATTAGTCTTATTAGTTTATCTAGGATCTCTCCTTTTATAGGTGCTAGCTTATTCTGCTTGGAGCTTGGTTCCTTAAGGATATATAGGTTAAGCTATTTAGGATAGAGAAGGGCACGTGTCTAGTGCTAAGCCTTTAGCTTATCTTATGGTTCCACGTCTTGTTCTCTCTAGGTAAGAGTATTAGCTTTAGAATTTTATCTACTAAGGTGGTATATAATTATAAAGAAGAATTAGGAGAGTATTTTAGTCCACTAGGCCTATTAACTGGTAAGCTACTTTGTTATTATAAAATACTTAAGGGCTTTATAGTTAGTATAGACTTTAATCTAAGAGTCTATACTTTTAAGCTCTATACGCCACTAGGACAATAATTGTATAATAGCTAGTATTTCCTTATTATGTACCTTATAGTTATACTCTGCTAGGGCTATTATCTTTAAAAAGAACGCAATAGGGTACCACTTGCTATCTAGGTATAACTGTAAGAGAACCCCCATCACTACTCTATTAGAGGCATCCATTTCTAGCATTAATTTAAGGTCTGGGTTATAGTAATAGAGAATTATGGAGGAGATAAGTTGGTTCTTTAACTCCTTAAAAGCTTCTATATAATTATTATTAAAAATAAAAGGCGTGTTGTTTTTAGTTAGTTGTATAAAAGGCTTAGCTATAACTCTATAGTTATAGATAAACCAATAGTAGAAGTTATAAAAGCCTAGAAAGGACTGAATTTCTTTTATAGTATAAGGGGGGTTCTAGTTGCGGATTGCCTTAACCTTCTTAGAATTAACTTTAATTCCTTCTGTACTAACGATAAACCTAAGGTACTTTATTTGTTTTACTCTAAATTTATATTTCCTAATATTAACTTATAGACCTATATTCTGCAGCCTCTTTAGGACCTTTTTAACGTAAACTTGGTACTTAAGTTTATTGTCTAAGTATATAAGAATGTTATCTAGGTATACTGTGTAGAATTCGTTAAGGTAGTTAAAAAGAACATTATTTATATACCGTTGGTATATAGCTGGCCCATTTATTAATCTAAAAGGAAGGACTTTATATTTATAAGAACTATAGTGGGTATGGAATATTATTAGGTCTTCTAATATAGGGTCCATCCTAATTTAGTAAAAGGCTTGGCGGACATTAAACTTAGTAAAGATTTTAGCTCGGCTTAGACGTATAAGGGTTTTGTTAATTAGGGGGAGAGGGTAGCAATCTTTTTAAGTAATAGTGTTTAGTTTCTAATAGTTAATGCAGAAATAAAGGCCTTTATTAGGTTTTTTTATAAATAGGATAAGGGAAGTAAAAGGGGCCTAACTTGGCTTAATAAACCCCTTATAGAGGTTATTAATTAAGTACTGCTTGGTTACTTTTAGTTCCTCTATAGTTTGCTAGTAAAGGGGGCTATAGCCTAGAGAGTTATTGGCCTCTAGTTAAATCTTATAATTATAGGTTTAGTAGGGGGGCAGTATATCTAAAGCTGCTTTTAAGAACGCGTCTCTATAGTCTGGAAGGTATATAGGGAGGAGGCGCTTAACTAGCTCCTTATTAGTTTCCTCTACTAGCCCTTCTTCCCTCTTATTAATAATCCAGTTAATTTTATATAAGCTAGTTATAAAGACCTCGTTCTCCTTCTAATATATATTAAAGTGGAAACCTATAGTATTAATTACCGCGATATCTACTATAGAGAGGTTATATAATAGTAGGGATGTCCGTGGCTTTAGGGGCCTTTAGTATATTAGCGTTGTTTTTACTCCTTTTAGCTCTTATTATATCTTCTAAAGGTTATCCTCTATGTCCTATTAGTATATCCTCTTCCCTATTAGCCGGATCTCTATAATTTAGAAGTTGTCTATATTACTATCCATTCCACTTCTATAAGTGGAGTCTTCCTTAGCTATAGTCCTTTAGGGGAGTATTCCTATTAGTATAGAGTTCCTACTGGCCTTATAGCGGGAATCTTCTTAGGTAAAGGCTAGGTTATGGTCCCTAACATCCTACTAATAGATAGGGTTAACCTTTACAGCTAATATCTTGCGGTTAGTGCAGATTTCTCTAATAAAGGAAGGTAACTTTAGTTTATTCTCCAGCTAGACAAACTATCTTTATTAAACGTTTAGCCAAATATTAAAGTAGGATATCTATTTTTGGCTAAGGATTATATTATAGGAACCTAAGTCTAGGATATAGAAGGGGATGCCAAACTGGCGTTGTCTATTAATAGCAATATATAGCTTTAGGATATAGGTAACCGGCCTACCAGCTTAGCTATTATGGCCTTTTACTTAAATAGGCTTCTCTAGTTGGGTAGCATTTATATTTAAGAACTAAGCAACATTATTTATATAAGCAGTATTTATAAAGGCAAAGCTATTTACTCTAGTGTTGATAAGGGCAGTTATATTAACTCTATATCTATTTTAAGATACTATATATAGAACCGTAAAGTGTTTTCCACCTATTAGCTAACTTAGATTAATTTCTTTAAGATTAATAGGGTACTCTAGGGGGGAGTCTTTCCCTAGGGTTTTTCTTTTTCTAACTTATTAGATATTTCTTCTTCCTCTATCTCTTTAATATTACCTATATTTTCTAGCTCTAGGTAAAATAAGGTATAGTAACTATCCTTTCCGTAATTAAAGCATATAATTATAGCAGGATTAATTAGGGTATTGCGGCGAGTATTAGCTAAAGGTGTAGTATATAATAGGTTAGGCAAGGCTTATAGGTAGGCAGTTATAACCGCTTTTAGTATAAGGGCGATTATAGTCTATCTTCTAACGCTAGCTCCCGTTAGTGTAGCGGATAGGTTATAGTTGCTATAGGGCCACTTTAGTTAATTAGAATGGGCGTTAATTTATTTTAATTCTAAATTTAGCGATAAATATTATAACTGGACTAGCCCAGTTACAGTAGGAATGTCTTGGTAAAACACTTAATAGATAAATTCCGACGCTTTAACCAAATTCTGCCAAATTCTGCCAGCTTAGTTGACTTCTGCCATATTCTGCTAGATCAATTAAATTCTACCAAAGTCCGTCGAAGACCCCTTGCGTATATACGCACGCATCGACCACTAAGACCCCTAAGTATTTAATTATATAATTCTCTTATTATTCCTTTCTCTTCTTTACGCAATGTTTTATTCTCTGCAAGAGCTATATACCTTAGGTTTAGATAGAATTTATATTATTCCTTTAAATCTTCCCTAAAGTCTCTTCGCGCTTTTATATTACATTACGTTAATATAACTACTATCGAAATAGCAAACAACCTCAAATCCCACGCGTTAACTACGAGCATTATAACCCTAGTTAGGGAACAGTTAACTGCAATGCAAGAAGCCTTTATAGATGCTTTAACTTAGCAGTAAGCTGCACTAAAAGCCCAGCATTAGCAATTAATAGAAGCACTCTATAAAGAACTCCGTAACGTCTAAGCACTTATATTAGAGACCCTAATACCGCCTATAAACGAAATTAATATAACAGTATCCAAGCCTGGCCCCTTAAACGCGAATATTAAACTAGTAACGGTAACTTAACCTGTATCTATAACAAATTTAATACCCGCTACGAAATCTAAAAAGCTCCCTAATTCTTTAATGTTTAATAAAAATTAAAACGACCTACGTCCCTTTATAACCAAGCTCCGTCTTAAACTTTTAATAAACTATAATTAATACCCTACTAAAGCTAGTAAGGTTAGCTATGGAATATCTTATTTAAGTAAAGACGCTGCACGTACCATAAATCTATTCTTCTATAATAGCACCTTTATTAATTTTAAAATCATTATCTCTCTACTAGAACGAACGTATAATAACGCCAGCCACAAATATACAGCTGTTACTAAACTTAAAAACTTACAATAACGGAACCAAGACTTTACTAGCTTCTTTTTAGAATTTTTAGGCCTTATTAGCAGGCTAGATTGGAATAAAGCTGCTAGAGTTGCTGCCCTTTAATAAGCTATTTTAGATAAGATTAGATCCTAGTTAGTAGGTAGAGAACTACCGAAAAACCTATCTAAATTTGCTATAATATGTTAACGAATTAACAAGGACCTTCAATATAATAAATAGACTTATTCTCTAAAGTTAACCATACCTTACATTTAAAGCTCCACGAAACCGGTATATGCTTTAAAGCGCGATCCTTTTCTAAGACCTAAAAGCCCTATATATAACCCTATAGACCTTAATGCCACCTAATCCTATATACCCTTAGGAACTAACGAACAAAGAACTTAAGCCATAAATAGAAAATGCTTTAGATATAGTAAAAAGGGACACATCTAAAAGAATTATTAAACTTACCCTTTTAAAAAGGTCCGCTGTAGTTCCTTCCAGTCCTTAAATTATACTCGCTCTATAAATTATACTTAGTTACCATAAAGCGTCTTGCCTTTAGTTAACTTGGAAAATAAATTGTCCTAGGGCCAAGTCGCGCCTTAGGATAAAAAGTGGAAGAGTATAAGTATTTAGGCTCTTCCAGCGCTAATACACGGCACAACTCCCTTAATATACTTAGTAAAATTTAAACACTTAAAAAATAGAAGGAGGTATAAATTCTAATAGATAGCGGAGCCACTAGTATAGGCTTTATTAATATAAACTATACAAAAACTTAATGCCTAAATTTAAAAAAACTTAATAAGCCTTAAGGCCTATAAGGCTTTAATAGCAAACCCTTAATATATAGCAAAATAACGCACTACGCCCTAGTAAAAATACGGATAGGCAAATACCTTAAATATGTCTCCCTATTTATTACACCCTTAAAGTAATATAAAGTTATACTTAGACACAGATGGCTAAAGCAACACAACCTCTTAATTAGTTGGGTTAAAGAAATACTAAAGTTCTATATAACTTACTACTAAAGTTATTACTTAAAAAACCATTTACTCTATAAACACGCATATAACTATTTAAATTTAATACAATATAAATTGCCTTTGCTATAAGCCTTAAACTAAAACAATAAAGCTACAACCACCAATAACGGTAAAGAATATAAAGATATTACGCTAAACCCTCTTAAAATTTATATAATATAAGCCGCACCCTTTATCTTGTTAGCAAAAAAATAAAACTATAAAATCTTTACTATAACTATAAAAGATATTAAGAAAGCACTAGAACTAAAATAATATATTAATCCTTAACCCCTTATACCCAAAGAATACTATAATCTAATTAATAAGTTTAAAAAACAATTTATAGACCAATTAGCCTTATACTAAAATAAGCACAATTTTAAGATAGAACTTAAGCCTAGTATAACACTAAAGTTCGGTCCGCTATACGGTATATTATAAGAACTGCTTATAATGCGATAATACCTTAACAAGTATCTAGAAAAAGGATTTATTCGCCCTAGTTAATCTCTATTCGCCTTACCTATACTATTTATTAAAAAGCTAGAAAGAGGCTTAAGATTCTATATTAATTATTAAGCTCTAAACGCAATTATAATTTAAAACTAATACCTAATTCCTCTAATTTAAGAGACAATTAACTATTTAGTAAAGGTATAGTACTTTATAAAGCTTAATATAGTCGCCACCTTTAATAAAATCCATATATATAAAGGAGATAAGAAATATATAGCTTTTTATATATAATGGGGACTCTTTAAATACCTAGTAATGCCATTTAGCGTAAAAAACGGTCCTAGTATATTTTAGCAATATATTAACAATACGCTTCGTAAATTCCTTAATATATTTGTTACTATATATATTAATAATATCTTAATTTACTTATCCTTACTTTCTAAATATTAAAAACACGTTAAAATGGTCCTTAAACGCTTATAAGATACGGGCTTATAATATAATATTAAGAAATATAAGTTCCACGCGTCCAAAGTTATATACTTAGGCTTAATTATATCCCGTAATAGAATTAAAATAGACCCTAAGAAAGTTACTATAATTAAGAACTGGGACAGCCCTAGTAACGTATAAAACATTTAAGGATTTCTAGGATTTGCAAATTTCTATTAACAGTTTATTAACTACTTTTTAGAAATTGCCTAGCCATTAGTAAACCTAATAAAAAAAATATATAATTTAAATAGACCGCTAAATGCGAACAAGCTTTTAATAACTTAAAATATTACTTTATAACTACTCCAATTCTCGCCTACTTTAACCCTAACCTTAAATATATTATTAAAACGGACTTATCTAATTATGTATTAGGGGGAGTATTATTACAATATAATAAGAACAGAGAGCTATGTTTAATAGCCTTTCTCTCCTAAAAACTCGCCCCTGCTAAATTAAACTATAAAATATATAATAAGGAACTACTTATAATTATTAGATGCTTTAAATAGTGGCGTCCTAAGCTTAAAGGATTATTATTCCTAATATATATATTAACGGACTATAAGAACCTATAGTACTTTATAACTATAAAATAATTAATATAGCGCTATATTTATTAGGCTAAATACCTCTTATAATTTAACTTTAAGATTATATACTAACTAGGTAAACTTAACTAAAAGCCTAACATATTAATATAATAATTATAGGACCTACCTATAAACGCTTTAGATAAATAGATTATAAATTAATTACAGATCTTATTACCCCCTAAACGCTTTAAAAAACTATATTCTATATTCCTAGATATGGAACTTTATAGAAATAAATTAGAAGTTAATAAATGGAAAATAGAAATTAATAAGCTAATGGAATACAAATATAAGAATAATATATAGATAATAGATATAATAAAAGCGATTTAAATAGGAAAATAATAGTATAAGGATATTACACTCGCTAAATACAAAATTTAAAATAATTGATTATACTATTAATAGAAGATAGTAGTTCCAAATTCCAAACCTTTATAATTTAAAATACTTAATTTTGTATACAACTCCCTAGTTGTTAGTCACATAAGGGGATATTACGTAGCTACGGTTCGTAGATAGTATAATAGTTGTTTTTCTTTTTAATAGGAATAAGGAAAGGGGTAAGGAACTTAAGGTTCCTTACCACGCTAGGGCCACGTTAGCACGTAACGGCAACATACCTAGTGTAACGGCAGCTTACCTTATTCCCAACACTGGCAACTCTTCTTTTTGTGGTTGCCATCTATATATAGACAAACAGACAGGATGCGATAATACTAGACAGTATACAACAATACTAAACAATATGCGACAATACCAAACAATATGCGACAATACCAAACAATATGCGACAATACTAAACAATATACGGCAATACCAAACAATATGCAACAATATGCGACAATGCGGCAGTTGGTAGATAATATAAAGACAGGTAGGCCGCTAAGGCGCTAGTAGTAAGCGAGCTAATAGCAATTTTCCATCCTAGGGATGGAAAATCCTAATTAGCTAGTTTAAGTCAGGGTCTATAGAATGTTATACTCCTACTCCCTTTTAACCCAACCTTTAACTTATATATATAGAGTGTTTGTGTTAACAAACGTTTCTAGAGCCTTGTTTAGGTTTGCCTTTGTTATTACGTCTGCTAGGTTATCTTAACTGTTAATCTATCAAATCTTAAAGAGTTCTTGCCGTTTATAGGATTAATAAAGTGCCATAATATCAATTATAAGGCGCTTCTCCTTCGTAGTACCAAGCTTAACCAAACACTTATAGAGGGAGTATAAATTAGTGCATATAATTATAGGGATAATAGGAAGTTCGAGTTAATCTATAATTATCTTTAGGGTAGTTCCAATTGCAATTGCTATATTAACTCCGCTAACCATTCTATATATCTCTGACGCTAAAATACTTTGGGTAATGCGCTTGCTTTTAGTTAAGCTCTAATAGATAAGGTTGCTATGGATTATAAAGTTATTCTCTCCAGTAAACTTATTTGTGATAATAATCTTATATCCTAGCTAGGAGCTAAAATCTTTATTATTTACAAACGATCCATTAACAAATACAAAGAGCTTAGCGGTGGGAAGATTAATAGGCACGTAGTATAGGCCCCAGTCGAGATAGTTTATTTGCCAGAAAAGGCATTTATTTAGGGCAAGAACATCATCCTTAGTTGGTTCCTGGTATTAGGCGGCAATAAAGAGATTAAATAAAGCCTTAGGTTAATAGATAGAAGCAACATAAGCTCTATAAGCGCGTTGCTCCACGTATCCTTGCTTTGGAGAATTAGCGTTAATAACGTCAATCTTCTTGCCTTAACCCTTCTAGCGCAGAGCAATAGAATCCTCGTTTAGGGAGAGAATGCATCCGTTAAAGAGTAATAGTGTTATTAAACTAAGCTTTTCCTTTAGCTTTGCTATAAGATTTGCCTTTACTAGCTTATCTTCTTTAAGAGCTGAGAATTGGTTATCTCCTAAGATAATTATATTATTAGTTTGCATGCCAACGATTCTAAATGGAGTTCCTGTAGTTGTGATAAGGAAGCAGGGATTAAATATAGAAGTAGTTATTAAAAGCTTCTCTTTATAGTGCTTGCTGTAGGTAGCCCACTAGTGAGTTCCTGCCTCTGTAATCCTATATAATGGCTTAAGCACAACCATGATCGTATCTTTAGGATACTAGTAGCGAATTTGCTCTGGAAGGTATGCTAATATTAAGCGCTAAAGGTGCGTCTCTAATTGGGTATAGGCTTAAGTAATATCTCACAAATAAACCGCCATTCCATTCTTTATTAAGGAGGGAGCTAGTGCAATAATAACTCGCTAACTAGCTCATTAAATTATGGGAGACTACGTAAGAATTACCTCCTTACTATTATCGTTATAGCCTTAGATAACAAGCCTTAATTTCTTAAATAGGGCGTTAGTAGCTTTGCCCTTAATTTCGTTAACCATTCTTAACTTAAAGATGCGAACTCCATTAAACTTGGTAGGGTTATACTTCTCGAATTTAAAGACTCCTCTTGTAATAAGACCCTCGATCTCCTACTTATTAGATACTTAGAAAGGAGCTCCTAAAGTTATAATACAACCTTTCTTTCAGAGCTATTTTGCGAGTTCAAAGTCATCCTTCTCCTTGGCTGTTATAAAGGCCATTAATAACTTAACTCTATTTTTAATAGCAGTAATAAATTGCTCTTTAAAATCAATAAGATGTTGGCGATTTTATAATCCCTTTAGGCGACCTCTACCGCGTCGTGGTTGTGGCGCATCTACTAATATTATATTAGGATTGTAGTTGCCTTCTAGAGCACATTAATTATAGTTCTCCTTTAGGGCATCTTCTAGGGTATCCTATAAAGGCTTAGAACTGTTATCTTTGTAGTAAGGCTTAATAACAGTTAAACAGAATTAAGTGGGTTTATAAGGCATCTAAATAGTGCAAGTCTGGCCATTAATTATAATAAGTTAATATAGGCCTAACCATCCTCCCTTTTTACGCCATACGCGTACCTTAGACTGGAGTGGCAGATTAAGCGTAGTTAAGGTATTTGGGCCATTTCTTATTCCTAGTGCGTTGTTAACTTGGTGTATAGCGTAGAGACATTGTACCTCCTTTATTGCCTTGCGAATAGCCTTAGCTTGTTACACAACGGAGAGAGATAGTAGAGAATTGTCAGTCATTTAAGGGTAGGCGCCAAAGACTAGCAATATGGGTATAAGTCTATCCGGGCTAGCAGAATCGTTAATAGCTTTAATAGCTATTTATAAGGTAAGTTCTTCGCTAGCGTCCTCTAGTTCTAAAGAGATAATCTTATATGCGCGGCGTAATGGCGCGTAATATCGCTCCACTTTTCCGACACTATTATATGCCTTAATAGGGACTTCCTTGACCTTAATTGCCATTGCCTTTATCTATTATCAAAACTCTATAGATAAGAAGTTCTTTCCTACATCGTGGACGATTTAATTAGTGGGTCCTAGGTAGACATTAATCTAGTATAACTAAAGGGTATCCCATGCGTTCCTAGCTAATATATCCTTCAAGAATCGTGCGGCTTAGAAGGAGGTTAAGAAGTTAATAACTTGGAGTACTAGCTTACCGCTAAGATATATAACGTCAACAATAATACAGAAGTTAAAGTTGTAGTCATCTTTAAGGGTAAACTTGAATTGGCTAGGGGACTTCTAGTTTATTTGGCAGTAATGGCAGTACTTTATAAGATGCTTAATTGCCTTAACCTCGACTTCATAGCCTGCTCACTAAAGAACCCTAAGCAATTAATAAACGGATGGGTGGCCAAAATAATGGTGTAGTTGGCGTAATTCTAACTTAGTTAAGTGGCTTTAAGCAACACTCTTTTCTAGTTAATAAAGGAGCAACTAGGGGTAACCCTACTTGCGTATAACAGGCACCCGATTGTCTCCCTAAATAAGTATATTCTTAAGGTTATTAAGCCTGACGCCTAACTTATCTATATCTTTAATGCAAAATAGAAATGGAGTGTTCGTAGGAATAATATGGAAAGTAATATATCCTAAAGGGGTTTGGACCCTAATTATGCCAAAAGAGATTGCAGTACCTTTACTAAAGCGAATTGTATATTGGCCTGCCGTTAATTGGTTAATCTAAATAGAGCTATTAAGCTGCTAAAGGGCTTAAACTTAAGGTTCTCCTACTATAGATACTCCTGCGGCTCTAGTATCCGGCATAATACCATAGAAGACGTTTGCCAAGTATCTATTATTAAAGAAAAACGCGGAGCTCTCCTTTAGCTCGTTAAAGATATCTAACTTCATGATAAAATGGAGCATAGATTGGTTATTAAGAACAGTAATAGTTTATATACCATTTACCTTACCATACTTAGTAAAGTATTGGTTAGGAAAGTAGTCCTTAATTTCCATATCTATAAGGAGCTATTTGACCTTATTAACCTTACCCTTAAGGTCTTTTACGCCTTTGTATTAAACCAGGAAGCTTTAGAAGTAGGCTGTAGTAACCTTATAATTTCTAACATTTCTTGCACTCTAACGGAACTTGTTATATGCCTCTTTTTGCTTATTAAGGGAGTGTTTAGTTAACCAGCACTTTAGCTTTTTATAAATATAGCACTTCTTCTAGCGATTACTTTAAAATAAACCTCCACAAGGACCTCCACGGTTGCCTTATAGTTAACGTTAATTATACCCTCTTCCGTATTCCCTACCACGGCCACTATATGTTTAATTAGTCCAGTTGTAATCATATTGGTCAGGAATACTTGTTTAGGTAGAGTTTTTGGTATAGAGCTGTTAAGATTCTTGTATTCGCATTACAGTACCTACGGCGGAGCGTAGCTCAGCATATACTCCTTTAAACATATCCGCAGGTTTATATAGCGCCAAGTTGCACTTAGGAACGCTATGGCATGCTAAGATAACCTAGTCCCTTAGGCTGTTCTCATTTTGGTAGATTTTAGTAAGGCCACGTTGGATTTTCTAGAGTTTATTAAAGAGTAGTTAAAGGCACTCTAAACAAGCCTTTATTAGGTTGGAAGCAATAACTCTCTAGAACGTAGTCTTTCACCATTTAGATATATAAAGTTGGCAATTCTTATTAGTCTTAAAGTGGGCTCTAGTAAGCTAAAGCATTATATTAAAGCTATAGTTTTTACCCATAATATGGTCGTAATAGAATATTGCTGCCCGTCCCTTTAACATAACAGAGAAAGCGTAATGGTACTAGTGGCGTTAAATTCCGACCTTATTGCAACAGTTATAAAAGACCTGTAGTTTTGCTCTAAGTATGTCGTACAGTTCTTCTCTAAACTTCTTCTCTTTGTCCGAATATACCTTCATCAGATTCGTAACTTCTCATAGTAAAGGCTCACCGGTTAGCTAGAGTGGAGGAGGTGGAGGCAGAGCAACTCTAAGTAGAAGGGCACCTCTAGGTGGGAGAGCAGCTCTAGGTAGGGGGTCAGCATTCTAGGGGTTTTAATACAAATTAAAGTTGCCTTCTAAAGAATATGGGTTGTTTTTAGGTTTCCGTAGTTAATGTATAATCTCAGCTTCCGTCCATATTGGTTCTTCTGTACTAGTAATAACAGCCTAAATATTACTAGCAATTGGGTTACCGTTCTTAGCAATATATACCCCATTTCTATAGAGGAAGTCTCGAAAATTTTAAACAATATTAACATTGCCAAGTGCCTAGGTATCAGCAGTCCATCCTATAAAATCCTCCCTAAAATACTCCCATAGTTGTAAATTGGCGTAGTATCTATTTCGGTAGAATATAATATGGTGTAGGAGAAAGCTGTTAACTTATTTTACGGTATAAGTTGTTATATTAAAGGCAAATTCATCCTAATCTTTATCAATAAGTTTCGCGTGCTTAGCTACCCCTAGTAGTAAGGAGTCTTTCCAGTTATTTAAAGTAGGCGTAGCCATATTTTTGGAGGGAGGGAAGTGTTATTAGTATAGGGATTGTTGTTTGGTACACGTTCGTAATATGTATTTGTCGTTTGGTACGCGTTTATAGTTTAGTACGCGTTTGTAACAAGAATTTACAATTGTGGGGCTTAGAACCAGTTCTGGCCTTAAATCGCGAAGACTCGTAAAGCGTATTATTCTGTATAATGGACGCAAGAATCCATAATCTTAGAAAGGCTTAGGACCAGTTCTGGCCTTTTAGATCCTTAGATTCGTGGAAGAGTTCTATTTAAGGTTTAGGACCAGTTCTGACCTTAAAAGACAGCTTCCTCTAGCACAAGTAGCACTAGTATAGTGGCTTGTCTCTTCTTAGTGATACCTAGCTGTTCTGTGGTATAACAGTAAAGTTAACCACTAATTAGTGTTGGTTACACAAGGGGATATTACATAGCTACGGTTCGTAGATAGTATAATAGTTGTTCTTCTTTTTAATAGGAATAAGGAAAGGGGTAAGGAACTTAAGGTTCCTTACCACGCTAGGGCCACGTTAGCACGTGACGGCAACATACCTAGTGTAACGGCAGCTTACCTCATTCCCAACACTAGTAGTAGGGTATTCTAGCTATATAAAGACTTATAAGATTATCTAGTAAGTATATTACTGGCCTATAATATACAACTATATATAAAAATACGTTTAAGTATATAGGATATGCGTATATGGAAAAACCTCTTATATAAAGAAATAAGGAGTACTCTAACCACTACTAATTCCAATACAAAAATGGCGCGACATCTTAATTAACTTTATAGTTAACTTACCTAGCAGTAATAAGCTTATAAATATTATAGTAGTTATTAACCGCCTTATAAAAATGCGATATATAATTCCCATAGACTTAATTAATGCAATATTAGTAGCCAAATATTTTATTAAGTACGTCTTTAAGCAATATAGACTTCCTAACTTAATAATATCCAACTATAGAAGCTAGTTCGTTTTAGACTTCTAGCAAGCTCTATATAAATAATTAAGTATATAAATATAACTCTTAACTGTATTTTATCCGGAAATAGATAGTTAAACTAAAATTATAAACGCGATTATAGAATAATATCTATAAAATACTACTCCTACCTGCAAGACGACTAGAAAAAATAGCTGCCTTTAGCTAAGTTTACTATAAATAATATAATAAATATATTAATAGGCGTAACGCTATTCTACGCAACCTACAGACAAGACCCTTAATTTAGATTTAAACCACAACCTAAAATTAATATAATAGGACCCATGATTAAACAGATCTAGTTAATTAATGCGTATAACTTCGCTAATTAAATAAAGCAGTTAACAGAACTATTACAAAGTAAATTAATATACGCTTAAATGGTATAGAAATGGCATATAAATAAAGAACAAGCTCCCGTATGGGACTTTAAGGAAGGTAATATAGTTTACCTAAATATACGAAACCTATGGACTTAACGGCCTTTAAAGAAACTTAATTGGAAGTTTATAGGCCTGTACTAAATTAAGAAGAAACTAAGCCTATACGCCTATAAGCTTAAACTGCTAACTAAGATAAAAATACACCTAATGTTTTACGTAAGCTTACTGTAACCCTTAAGAGATAACCCTATAACTTGCAAAATTCCGCCACTACCTCCTATAATTGTTAATAACGGTAACAGTTTGTACTTTATTAACTTAATTAATAATATACAATGGAAAATATAATCTAAATAATTTAAACTTCTTATTAAGTAGAAAGGATATAAAATATAAACCTAGGAAATCTATAACCAGATTAAGGCCAACGCGCCTTCCTTAGTAAAAGAATTCTATAAGGACTATCCTTTGCGGCCTGCTCTAGCTAAATAGATATAATATAAAGGTAAACAATTACTACCTAATATAAATACACGAAACATAATAGCAGGAAACTTAAAATTGAAAAGAACTTAAAATGCATTATAACGCTTATAACGCGGTTACATAATATATAAGATATTAAGGAACTTTAACCGGTAGTTAAAGTTATCTAATTAGTTAGATTTACCTTGCCAAGACCTACTATAAAGATACTAGTTCTGCTTACCGCCTTAACTAAGCTAATAGCGATTTTCTATACTAGGTATAGAAAATCCTAATTAGTCCATTTAACAATTAGAACTAGTAAAACTCTACACCACTACTAGACGCGAATATACAAAACGCAATAATATAAAAAAACAATAACACGAAATACAATAACACGAAATATGATAAGTTATAAGTCTTAACTAAATTAAATTGTTTTAGACCTTCGACTAAAGGGGGGGAGGGTATTATAATGGGACTAGCCTAGTTACAGTAGGGATGTCTTAGTAAAACACTCAATAGATAAATTCCGATGCTTTAACTAAATTCTACCAAATTCTGCCAGCTTAGTTAACTTCTGCCATATTCTGCTAGATTAATCGAATTCTACTAAAGTCTGTCAAAGACTGCTTGCGCATATACGCACGCATCGACCGCCGAGACCCCTAAGTATTTAATTATATAATTCTCTTGTTATTCCTTTCTCTTCTTTACGCAACGTCTTATTCTCTGCAAGAGCTATATACCCTTAGGTTTAGATAGAATTTATATTATTCCTTCGAATCTTCCCCGAAGTCTCTTCGCGCTCTTATAAATATTAGGCCATAAGTCTTTAGTAGGTTAGTAGGTCATCTAAGGCTACCACAATCTTCTTTTATAGTTAGACCGTTAGCTTATTATATAGATCTAAATGGTAGTTCTTAGGGGGAACCTAGCCTTTGCCTACTAAGTATAAGAATTAAATCTAGAACTTAGTAAAAGATTGGTTTAATTTTATTATTAGGTAATTATAGTTATAATAGGCATCTCGTACTTTATTTAGATTAATATAAATAGTAGCTAGATGCTATATTATCTTATTAATAAATATAAACCGGATAGGTAACTTATCCTTAAACTTGGCCTAGAGGTATTGCTAGGCGTCCCTAATGGTTTAACCAAAGAGGTAGAGCATTTTAGCTTCTTTAGAGGGGAAATGGTTATAGTTAATATAAAGCTTTCCTTATACCTAAATTCTCTAGTTCTTAAAAGTTAGATCTACGCTATTTAATAATAGTAGGGGGTTAGGGAGCTTAACGGATTTTAATTACTTTATTATTATGTCCGTACTCTTTAGTATATTATATTTAGTTAAGCGAATAGGTTAACTAAGGCTTTATAAAGGGGAGGCTAGGCTATTTTATAAGGTAGTAAGGCTTTCTAGGATCTCCTTTAGAGTCTCTTATATACTCTAGGCTTAAAGATAATTAACCTTTTAATTAGCTATAAGAGCACAAATCTGCTTATATACACCTGTAATAATATTATTATCTTTAATTTCTAATCCTAATTAGATCTTATATTCCTCTTAGGTAGAGGCAGGTCTTTTAGATAAGCTTACTTTAGGTGCTATTATCAGCTTCCTAAGGTTTATTAAAATTATATAATTTAGTTTTAATTCTAGGGTTCTTTTGGGGATATAGGTTAAGTACAGTCTGGCCTATAAAGTGGGATATTGTTAGGGCCTTCTTAGGCGTAGTAGTGTGAGTTTTTTAATGTCTGAGTATAATATATTAACGCGTTGTTATAGACAAAGGTCTTCTTTTAGGGTGGGATATTATTAAGGCCTTCTTAGGCAATGTAGGGAGAGCTTAGTATAATATAATAGGCTTATATAAATGCTTCTAAACCAAAGCTTATAGATTACTACTATATAAAAATACTAAGCTAAGGAGAAGAAGAAGACTAGTAGAGACTGGCGAGATATAAAGGGGTTGTTAAGGCGCTAGTAGTAAGCGAGCTAATAGCGATTTGGTAAAATATGGTAGAATTTAGTAGATTGCTAGGAAACGGCAAATTGCGGCAAACTGCGGCAAACTGCCCTGGAAACGGCAAAGTAGTAGGTGACGCGCTTTAGCACCGTCATAGCTCCTATAGAGGATTAGGTACAAAATCTCTACTTAGGCCTAGTTTCTATAGGTTTGCGTAGTGAAAATTGCTAATTAGGTCCTTTGCATTCTTAAAGTCTTCCTATAGTTGCCATTCTGGCTAATCTATGTTAAATCCTATATAGGTAGCTTTATAGTAGAGCCGCCGTCCTCTGCCTTTGCTAAAGTATTTAGAGTTAATAATTTATTTAATAGTCTACTCCTTATAGTTCTTGTCTTTATTCTTATCTTAAATTAGTACCAGTAGGGGTTTAGGCTATGTTTATCCTAGTAGAGGGTTAGGCTAGTAAAGGTATAGTAGCTATAGGTAAAACACGGGCTATACCCTATGGGTAGCTAAGGCGGGCAGAAGCTCCAGTTTATATACGGCTCCCCTATTAATAACTTATTTAATCTAATAGGGGCTAAGGTTCTTATAATTAAGTGACTTTATAGGCCTCTGTATAGAGATATTATATATATCTAATTATACCTAATTGCCAACACGTATCTCAGGTGGTAATATTCTATAATAGTTAGCAAAGTAAGCCTATTTTGCTTAGGCCCAGGCCATTTCTCCTTTATAGTAGTTAAGTAGATCTTTTGTATAGTCTGCGTGCTAATTAATAAGTAGTATCTTAAGGCGTTTTCTATATAGTAGTTTCTTATTAATAGGCTCTGGTGGCTTTATACTAGATTATAGGTAATAACCTTTATTTATAAAGAATAGGGTAAGTCCTATAGTGGCTAAGATATAGTTATTTGCTGCGAATTTACCTAGCGGAAGGTGGTCTACCTAATTATCCTAATTATAGGCGACTACCTATTATAAGCACGCCTTTATACTAGTGTTAGCGTTTTTTAGTTATCTAGCAGTTTTATAGTAAAAGGATATAGATATCTTAATAGAGATACTAAGGCGTTAGTAAATCCGTCTCTATATATTAGAGTTAAATTATATGCCTTAGTTAGATATAATAGAGTTAGGTAACCTATATAGTTAGTAGACTTTATAAAGAAAAGCGTTAGTAATATTACTAATAGCTACGCCTTTAGTTAGGATATAGTAGCATTCTTTTATAAGTTGGCATATTATTATAAGGATGTTCTTATAGGTTTGGTCATATTATTTATAAGGCAGTAGGTTAATAATAAAATCTATAGCAATATCTGCCTATTAGCGTATAGGTACTAGTAAAGGGTATAGTAGTCCTTAGTACTTTATATAAAATGCTTTAGTACGCTTATAACTATAGTAGGCGCTTATAAAGTATTTAATTAAGTCTATTATTTTAGGCTAGAAGTAGTATTAGCTAAGGAGCTTATAGGTTCTTCCTTTGCCTAGGTAGCCGCTTAACCAGAGGTTATAGGCTATTTAGATTAGTTGCCGTTATAGGTCTTCTAAGTTAGGGATAAATAGACGGCCTCTATAATAAAGCCTATTCTCTTTTACTTTTAAGGCTATTATATTAATCTAGCCTAAGCTTTAGAGATTAGTAGGCAGTATATAGGTGCCAGCGGTCTTTACGGTAATTAGTTAATAGAGGTGTTATATGCTGCGGTAATAAGCTTATTAATTTTAGGGGATAACTCTAGTTCTGTGGTATAAAGCTAAGGTATAGTTAGTTCTGTCTTAGGTAATATACCTAGGGCTAAGTTTTATGCTTTTAGGATTCTCTATTATTGGAATTAATTATAGGGGTTATTTTTTAACTAAGGAAGGTCTTATAAACGGCATATTAGGCTATTAGGCTTAGTACCTTATACTCCTAGCCTATATACAATTTTAAAGTTAAAACTGAAAGGGAATTTGTTCCAGCGAGCTTAGCATTAATTTAGTTGCTTTATAGTTATAAAGTACTTAAGGTTACAATAATCTGTAAGGACTTTAGTTAGCTAATTAGGTTCTGCTAAGGAGAGTTCTAATTAAAATTCTTTAAACGCTTATATAATTGTAAGGGGTTCTTTATTATAGATCTTATAGTTATACTTCTATAGTATAAGCTTAGATAAGTAGAATGCGATTAAGTAGAGGAGGCCGTTGTCGCCTATCTAGGAAAGGATGCCTATGTTAACGTAGTCTGAGGAGTTAGTTTTAAGGTAGAGTTACCGTCCTAATATAAAGTAAGCTAGGATAGGTGCTCTAGTAAAAGTATTTTTAAGGTTTTAAAACGCCTTCTTATATTTAGGCGTCCAGGTAAAATATAGGTATGTTTTTCTTTCTTTTATAGGAAGGCCCTTTATTTACATTATTACTATAAGTGGTACTATAACGCCTAAGAAGTTATATATAAATTTCTGGTAGAAGTTAGCAAGACTAAGGAAGGCTTATACGTCCTTAATATAGTTAGGAGTTTACTATTTGGTAATTATTTATACCTTCTTAGGGTCTATACGGACTCCCTTAGTAGTAATAATTAGTCTAAGGTATTTTACTTTTGTAACTAAGAATTTGCACTTCTTTATATTAATATACAGTCCTACGTCTCTAAGGTGTTATAGGACCTTTTTAATATACTTGGCATATTTAAAGGGGTTATTGCTATAAATAAGTATATTATCTAGGTATACGGAGTAGAAGTTATTAAGGTAGTCTTATAAGGTATTATTAATATAGCTTTAAAAACTGCCTAGACTATTATATACCCTAAAGGGCATAATAGTATATTTAAATTAACTAAAGCGCGATGCGAATATGGTCTTCCATTTATTGCCTTCCCGTATTTAGAGGCGGTTAAAGGCGGTAATAATATTAAGCTTAGTATAAATTTTAGCTTAAATAAGCTGTTTAAGGGTTTTATATACAAGTGGTATGGGGTATTAGTTTTTAATTATAATAGTATTAAGTCCTCTATAATTAATGTAGAACCAGATACCTCCTCCTAGCTTTTTAGTAAAGAGGATAGGGGCGGCTAATGGGGATATGCTAGGACGAATAAACCCTTTTTTAAGGTGCTTGTTAATATACTTTTTTATAATTAGAAGCTCTTCTTTTAATATTAGGTAGGGTCTCTTATAAGGTAGTGTTTTTTCTTATTTAAGGTTAATGGTATAGTTGTAGGGTTAATGTGGGGTAAGTATATTAGCGCTCTTTCGCAAATAGAGATTAATATAGTAATAGTATATCTTAGAAAGGAGTTTATGGAGTTCCTTATTAGTAAGTTTTTTTTAGGCCTTATAAACTTCTTAAAGTCTAAGGGTAAAAGTCCGTAGAGTTCTATAGGGGCGTTATTTTTTAGAAAGTTAACTATGTCTATCTTATTACTATAGAGGACGTAGTCCTATTTTTTATTAAGTTTGTATAGTTATAATTAGGAAGCTGTGGTAATAATCTAGCCTTTTCTACGTGCTATAGAGTAGAAGGCTGCGGCGCTTATATAGTAGTAGTTAGTTATAGGTAGAGAGATAAGGGGTTCCTTAGGTTAATATCCTAGGGAGTAGATAGAAACAGCTAGGCTATATCCTAGGTAGGTCTCTCTACAGTATTTAGAGTTAAAAGTTACTTTTCTTTTTTCCCAGTTAATAGTAGGGTTATGTTACTTAAGCTAGTTTATTTTAAGGATAATAGGGTAGTTTATAAGTGGTATAATATAGGCCTAAAGCTCCTTCTAGTATCTATTTATATTTAGGTAGAGTTATACTATATAGGTAATTTTGTAACCGACTACGGTACCCTGCCAAACCACCACTGTTTCACCTATGTATTACCTTGACTCGCTCACCGACTCGCTCACCGACTCGGTCAATTACCCCTTTATTGTCTACACCTTTCATGTATATATACCACCTGATTTCCATAGATTTACAATAAAGTTGCTTATTCAATTTACCCACACTGCACTGTTACAAATTTTCTATGTAGTATAACTACTGTTGGTAAGTTATAGGGCGCGGGCTTTAGTAAGGGGCAAGGTAGATAGATTATAAGTGTACACAAATTAGGTATCTATAAATTTATTAGTAGCTTTATAGTCAATTATAGAACGGGTTTTATATTATTTCTTAGCGGTAGTTCCCTTTATAGGTAAGACTATTTACTTCTATCTTTTTATTTTTACTAAGCTATCTATTAAGTAAGCCAATATATAGATCCCTCTATTATTAAAGTGTCCTAACCCACAACTTAGGGCTAAAATTTTATATTTTCCGCTTCCGCGTCTAATTCTACTACCATTACTATATCTTTATTTTATATAGTAGCGGCGCGTAGTAATATATTTGGTATCTAGGGTATAGAGTTAGGTATTTAATAGTGGCTACTAAACTTAGCTATTAGGCAGTTTAGGCTATAGCTATAATTGCCTTCTTAATAGTATCTATAGCAACGCCTTAGCTTTTAGAGTAGCTCGCGCTCTCTATCTAGTAGCTTCTTTAGAAAGGCTAGTGTAGAGAGGTTAATATTAGGACTAGTAGTATTGCTTAAGGTAGTAGGTATTAGTAGTTTAATAGGTCCAGAGGGCTTCTATAGGGAGGTCTTTAGGTAGAGGTTTACAGTAGTAATCTAGTTTAGCCGTTGTTTAATCTTTTATAGGGCTGCTACCATATTATAAACGTTGTTATAGTTGTGGCTAGCGGCTGCGTAACTAAGGTAATAAGTAACTTTTTTAAGAAGATCTTCCTGGTCTTTAGCGTTATCCTAGATAAGAACTTTAGTATATTCTTAGAATTTAATATAGAACTTGTTAAATAATTTAGTAGGACTTATCTTTAGGGTATATAGTTTAGCTTAACTAGTGGCCACTAAGTTATAGTTATGATATATTTAGTTAAGGTTATTAAGGACTTTTTAGTAGGACTATTATTTCTAGGGACTACTAGTCTTCTATTAAGCGAAAAGCCTATTAAACGGGATGCCCTTTATTTATTTAATAATATAGCCAATCTTAGTATCTTCTATGGAAAAGATAGGCACTCTAGGTTGGTTTCTTGCGGATTTATATCTTCTAGTAGCTATATTGCTTATAGTTACTCTTAAAGATTAGGGGATTAAGGTAGCGTGTATTAGACCCTATAGTGGCAGTTTAGGTTTAATTATTATAACTTTTATTATCGCCGCTGCTGTAGTAGGGGTTCCTATTAGGTAAAGCTGCTTAGCACTAACCCTCTATTAAGCATTAAGTAGGTAAGGTTACTAGGGGCGTAGAGACTTAGGTAGCGTTATATACAGTAAAGAGATGTCTCGTATTATTATAAATATGCTTATTAAGCTAAGATTATAGGTATTTAATTATACCCTCTCTTTTAGTAACTATAGTAATAAGTATAATTTCAGCCTTCTTTAATTGTTAGATGTTGTGTTTAGACGCATAGAGGTTATCTTTAATCACTTAGCATATATTATTAGCGAGCGCCTTATAAGCTTATAGGTTTTAGATAATATTATAATCTTAGATAGTATACATCTTAGCTTACGTAAGCTTTAGATAGTAGTTCTATAAAACGCGGTAGTATTTATTAGGTTCTTATACTACCATTTTTGCAAATATCTTAACGTCTTATATTTTTATTTTAATAGGTAGTAGCCCTTTAGCTTATTTATCTATGGTTATATAGTTAATAAAGGATAAGACATTATTAATATCCCCCTTATAGTTATTATAGTCTTTTAAGCCACTAGGCTTCCTTTTAGGGGTTAAGGCTAGGGCTAATAAATTAAATCCTTCTAGAACTAATTAGTGTTATAGTTTTAATATAGGCATTAGGTTATTCTTTAAGTTTGATATAGTAGCTAGTAAGGAATTTTATCTTACTATTATTAATTCTTTAGGAGTATAAAGTGAGGTAACTTATAGATATACTGCTTCTAGTAGCGCCTACAGTATTATAGAGACATAGAATTGGTTATAGGCTAAGCGTCGGTAGAAAAAAAAAGGCGTAACGTAATGTTATAAAACGAGGGCAATGGCTACAGAGTATATGTATTTAAGGAGTCTACAAGACGTTGCGCAATCAATCGTAAGGGTCGAGGGCGTAAGGAGGTAATATACCCTTGCGTAGCTGACATAAGCTATACGCGAGGTGTACACAAGAGCACGGGGCTCTCCTATAGAGGCCCCTGCGGTCAGGTTCCGTAATAGCTCTACCCTTAATATTAGCTTCTACTTCTACGGGCGTCCCTTTAAAGTCTTATCCTCCAGAGTCTAGTAGAGCTCCGCGTTTCTATTTATATACTCCATAAGTTAATCTAAAATTTCGTCTATAAAGAATAGCTTAAATAGCTATAAGGGGTTCGCTATTATTAACGCTAGAAGGAAGATTTGGCTTGCTATAAGTATTTTTATTATTAATAGGAAGAGGTTTAGGAGGAGGGTTTTAAGACTTCTAAGACGCGTATTTTAGGTATTAGGTATAAGAAACAAAGTCTATATTATTACTTTTATAATTGCGCACCATAATTATAGTATATTTAATTAATAAAGCTATATATTTACAACTTTAACGCAAAGAAGTTTCAATATTCTTGACCACGCGCACGGGCCATATTTTATATTACATCGACAATATAAGGGATACAGCATTGTTTACAACTAGCTTCTACCCCCCCCCACTAGGCAAGCTGCGATTTTTATACGCCATTTTATTTCACTTGATCGCCACCAACTATACATAGTAATCGTAGCGAAGCTATATACTTGGCTATAAGAACCCCCTAATCCTGGCAAACTTAAAGCTATTTACAATCGGCTTCCCTCTATAGTTTTATAATCTTTATTAAATATTGTAAAGTTTCTACCCATACTATATTTATAATATAGCTCCGCGAATAGGCCTATATTAATACGCCCTAATTAAGAATCTTCTTTAACTTAGAGTAACCCAAACAGAGTATGCCTTAGCTGCTAGTTATATACCTTAGTCAATTACCGCGATTAAGAGGAACTTATGTATATTTAGATTAACTCAGGCGCCTTTAAACGGTAAGGGGGGGCAGTTTTTACTAAGCAATTGGATAATCGTGGTAATATTAATACGGCTAGATAAGAAGCCAACTCTCTTTAGCAATAAGTTATAGTAGTTAATCTATAACACGTCTAATCTTATAATAAGCCGCTATATAATATTTTAAAAGCTCTACTTAGCTAGTTAGATAAGGAAGCGGGTAAGCTAATTAGATCTTTTATAGATAGAGGTTAGAGAGTAGCTTATATAAAGAAGTGTTACTAGGTAGCCCTTAAACAAAGCACTTATAATCACAATATATATTTCGCCATTATATTATAGTATACCGCTAATCAGCTTATATTTATAGATAAGTTAGGTATAGATTTAAAGACTAGTATATGGAAGACTGGCTAGGCTCCCTTTAGTATTATACTAGTTTTATATACATTATATATTCAGGCTAAGAGGAGGCTTAATATATTGCCTATATATACAATAGACGGTATACTTATAGCTTTAGTATACAAAGGCTTAATAAATAGCGAAGGCTTTAAGTTTTAGGTAGCAAATACTCTTCTACTACAGTATAATCGCTTTCCTACTAAGCAATCTATAGTAGTTATAGATAACACCAGCTTCTATTATTTAGAAAAGATAAAGTCTCTCTTTAACGCCTTTAGTGTTAAGCTAGTATATTTACCTCCCTACTCGCCTAACTTAAATGTAATTAAGGAGTTTTTTTAGTAAGCTAAAAGCCTTTATCTAATAGGTATAGTTTAATTGGCTAGAGCATCCAAAAACCTTTAGTAATAGCTTTAAATCATTCCTTCTTTAGTATATAGATAAAGTAGGTAGCAAAGCTAAGAGCATAAAAGGACATTTCCGCTATAGCGGGTACAATTATTAAGAAATTAATATAGGAGTCAAAAATCAAGCCTTAGTATTTTTAATATATATAATATTTTATAAATATAGAGAAAGCATAGGCTTTATTCTCTTATCTATAGTATATAATTTATATAAGAATTACTATTGTTATAATAAGTAAAAAGAACTAATAGTATAGCTAAATAAAGAATGGAGAACTTAATAAATCTTTATAAACACCTTAAAGAAATAGCTAAATTAGTATATATAAGGATAAAATAATGCTAAAAGATCTAAGGGACTAGATCTTAAGGAGGGAGATAAAGTATAGCTATTATATAAAAAATTTAAGAGTGACAAATAAGTAAGAAATTGTATTATATTAGACTAGGACTATTTATAATTATAGTAAAGATCTTAGGAGTTATATATAGACTTAACTTACTAGAAAAGATAAAGATCTACTCTATATAGTATATTGCGATATTAGAGCTAGCATACGGGAATATTAAGCCACTAGTTTACAAAGTAAAAAATAAAATAGAGACCATGCATTAGGAAATAGAGGTTCCCTTATAGGTAAGGCGCGCTCGCTTTTCTACCCTAGTTTGGCCAAGACCCAACCTTAACCTCAACTATAAAAGGCCTTCTCTCTTACTGCTTTTGCCCTTATGCTCCATCTCCTCTTTTTTTTCCTGCTACTGTGCCACCTTAGACTCTAGCTGTTAGCCATAAGGCATTTTCCATCCCCTTAGCGTCTATGTAGGTGCTCTACCCGCCTTCCCCAATCTCTATATGTTTTATACTAACGATTACCTAGTACTGTAACTCTTCGGCCCTTTCTATAGGATATATTTATACTCTCTCCTGGTATTAACGTATGCTTTAGTTTTACTATATTCCTCCTTTTTTCTCTTTTCTCTCCTCTCCTCCTGCCCACGCCCCCTACCGATTAGTGCACTGGAATAACATTTCCGTTTATCCTCTTCTTTACCTCCGCCTCTAGCAGTATCTTGGGTGTAACTATAATGTGCAACTTAATCCCTGTCGGAACAGCTATAAATAGCTATAAGGCTATGCCGAGGACCGCCTAGTAATGGATTACACGGGTTACAGCTACTATAAGCTATAGAACGCGTTAGGCAGTGTTACATTACAGCATTATAATAAAGGCGAAGCTGGACGCCGAAGTGGATCCTTAGCGAAACCATAGGCTAATGCTAGTTACTTAGCTTAGTTAAAGCTGCGCTACTAGAAGCTAGAAGCCTTCACCCTCTTTAGTACCTTTTTAACCTAGATCTAGACCTTACTTTTCCCTAACAATTAGAGGATTGTATTATAATTAGAGAAGCTGCTGGGCTTTAGTCTAATCTAGCCCCCTATTTAGCTAAAGAGGTATAGGTTATATGGAAATATTCTTTGTATAGACCTAAGACTTATAAGGCGGAATCTAGGGGTAAACGGCCTATTTAGTAGTATAGCCTGGCTTCTAGTAGAGCTAGTGTTATAATCCTACTCTTAGCTAACAAATACTAGAGAAAAATTCGCGTATTTAATCTCCTAACAGAGACGGACTTTATGCAGTAGCTGCATCAGCTAAAAGGGCTGAGATAGATATAGGCGTAATCGCCTAATCTACTTGCGCTATCTGCCCCCTTATGTTATTTATAACATCCGGCTGTGGGCAAAAGTAAAAGTAAGGCTTTTGCGTATATTTAGGAGGTTAAGCAGCGGCTGTAAGCTCTATAGAGTGTAACTAAGAAAGTTCCTTAGATCTAGGGGAGAGATTTAAGGATACCCTTATTACTTAGAGTGTCTTTTAATGCTTATAGTAGAATTACAGCACACCCTTTACCTGTTTAACACTAGGAATTATAGTCTTGCGGAGAATCTAGCGCGGAGAATCCAGCTCGCTAGCATATTAGGGTGGAAAATAGACATATTAGCGCTAGCCCTAACTCTAAGGAATAAGGGTAGAGGAGGCACTTCGCTACTAACCTCCTTAATAGGGAGGCTTAGTGCGATGCCCTTATTAGAGGCAGAATATGCTAGCTTAGTTAGTTAGGTCTTAATTATAGTTTCCTAATAGGCGTTAATCTTGTAATAGTTTAAGCCTATGCAAACCTTTATGCGTTACAAACGGTAATTGCTAATAGAGTGTAGATTACACGTTTTGATTCGCTATTAAGCTAGTAGGGTTATTTTAGTATAGATGCTGCAGATATAAGCTAGTGGCGAAGAGGAGACTAGCGTGGACTTAAAAGCCTAGCGTGACCCGTCCTTTAGGGCTATTGGAAAGACATAAAGCAATAACAACTCTAATAATAATAGTGGTAGCAATAGTGGCATCTTCTTAACCCCTTCACTTTTATTTAGAAATTTCACTTAATAATATTAATTTCTATACTACACCCCCTAAAAAACCAAGGGCTTCTTAGCATTATGCAATTACAGCCCTTAAGAAAAGCACAAGCAGCAAACCTAAAAGGAGAAATAGGGGAGTACCTCTTTTCCCCCTAAAAAGCTAAGAAGTATTGAAAGCTTGGGCACTTAATGGCATATTATTCCACCTAGGGCCTTAATTTTGGAGATTCCGTCTAATAAAGTGCCTGCAGACCCTATATATAATTACGAGAAAGCTTATAAGAAGTATTATAAGGATAATAAGGATAATGAGGACGATGAGGAAGATTCCTATAGGGATAAAAATGATAGTCAAGTCTCTAGAGGAAGTTAAGGTAATTATCCCCTATAATTACCCTACTACACTTTCCCTATTCCCCTAGTAGTTGTGAATATGTATGTTTAACGACTAGTAGAAAATCTAATAGTTATTAAAGATAATACAGCCGATTTGGACTTAAAAGCTAAGGGCGACGAAGCTAGTAACGCTAATAATAAAGCTAACAAAGCCAATAATTGACTAATACCTTATGGATTAGGTATGCGCTTCCCTTTTTAATTTATAATAACCTTATTTAACAATTAGTAGATAACGGAAATAATGGTAGTAATAAGGATGATAAAGATAATAAGGAGCTGCCTTTATTAGAAGCGCTAGAAGAGGAGGTATACATACCTATATATAACCGTACTATACCCTTAACGCTAGACGGCAATTAAACGGATAATTTAGCTAAGGGGCGTTGTATTAGAACTGCTCCGCAGTTTAGGCAGAAGCTTAGGATATTAGTAGCTGCTAGTTAAAAGTCTTTAGAAGCTAAGAAGTTAAAGAAGCGGAGGTCTGATTAGCTTGATTAACTAGATAGCATTAATTATATCTCTAATACTTCTGTTAGTAAGAGCGGCGAGAGTGTATAATTTAAGAAGCAATGAAGGTTACCTACTTTCTGGAGGACTATGCCTTCTGGCTCTCCTACCCTTGGCCTTAACAATAGTAACGGTATTAAGGAGCGAGCGGTCTCTGCTACGCGGCCTACTAGCTCCTCCCCCTAGCACTATATATCTCCTCGCGATACTGGACTACCAAAAGATGGGGCTAATAATAGTTGTAATTTTAACAACCCTACTAAAGAGAGTAGTGGGGGTGGCGAGGGTGGTAATAGTCTACGTCCCTAGAAGTAATAAAGGCTATCTACCTATTGTAAAGACTTGTCTTCTAGCCCCCCTATCCCTCCTATCTTTAACCTTGACTTTTAATACCCGCAAGTTGACTAGCAAGCGGTATCTACTTTATAGCTCGCTAGCCCTTTACTTTAAAAGCCTACCCTTCTCTATAGCATTAAACCGTCTTATAACGAGGCTAGCAATCATACTTACAATAAGGATAAGGACGGTAATAGTGGTGGCGTCGCTAATAACTAAAGCAACGTTTCAAACCCAGAGCCTACTGTAAAGCGTTATACCCGGACTAAAAAAGATAAAATTAATAAAATAAGCTTAAATAATAAATGGGAGATTAATAATATTCTAGGGGAAAGAATAACTAAGTTAGAGTATAAATATAAGGTGGCTTAGAAGCCTACCTAGGTTTATAAGAGCGGGCTTTTAAATTCTAAAGATACCCTTAAGTCTTACTAAAGACGCGTTTGGCAAGCCAAAGCTGGATTGTTATAAGTATACTCTTTTTCTAAAGTTGCGAAAGTAAAGGGCAGGGTTGCTATATAGAAGAGATAGGGCTAGTAGCATAGGCGTATTCTTGTATTTTGGTTGGTCCTATAAAAATAGGAAGCCAGGGTTTGTATTTAGTGGTCTAATTATTTAAGTACATTTTCTTAAGGCGGTATTGCTATATGCAGCCGTTTTTATCTAAATTTTGCTGCTAACTTATCTATGTTATGTATATCTAATCAAAACGGAGCCTTATAAGTTGTAAAACTTATTATATTACTAGGCATTATAGCACCTATTCGTTTATATTATAAATCCTCTTTTACTATTAACATACTTAAAATATTTTGTTGAATTATAAACTTCTCTATACTTAAGATGTGCCAATCTACTAAGATTACTGTCTAATATAAAAAGTACTAAAAGAGACTAAGATATTTCTTAAAGATAAATTGCATTGTCCCCTACCCTAGCGCTATTATATAAGGTAGGCAAGCGTGTTCTAACCTAACACCTATAATACAAAGTACGGCGCAGTTTGGGAGCTCGCTAATAACTGGAGATTATCCAGCATATCCTAAATAAAGGATAGTTAGTATATTACACTATATATAAGGATAGTAAGACTGATAGACTTGTAAAGCATAAACTTACCTTTATTACGTTAACGCTAATAATGCTTAAGAAATGGGTAAAGTATAAATTTAGATAGAGAAGCCTTTAGATTTTTAAGCCAAAGACGAGATTTCGTAAACATTAAAAGGAAAGCCTTAAGAGTGTAGAGGAAATGCCGCGGCGCTATTACTAGGGATAGATTCCTTAAACCTGCGAATAAGTTTAGATAGTTAAAACTCCTAGTTTTATAAATATACCTTACTTACCTATTTCTTTAATAACACTATCTATATGGTTATATTTGCCGTTCTAATAGCCTCTAATGATAACTCTAAACGCCCCTAGGGACTTTAATTTGGGAAATATTCCTTGTTTATAACGATCCTCTATATCGTTATTAGAAAGTTTGTAAAAGGTAATATAATATATTAAGATATAATAACAAGCCAATCTAAAGGCAAAAATTTCGTCCTTCTAAGGCGTGCTTAGATATAGAGGTTGGGCTTAAACTAAGTATAAAGTAAGAAGAGGAGATCCATTAATTAATAAACTAGTGAAGTTAATTAGCTTTATGTTTAAATGTTTATCTAAGAGAATATTATAGCATGAAATATTACTGTATATAATACCTCTAGAGTAAATATATTTAAGAATGTCTGTAAGCTGTAAAATCTAACGCATTTATAAAGTTTGATTAATATTATTACTTCTGTCTTAAAGAAACCTATAGAGCTGGCCATTTAGAGCGTATTCTAGACGTATTGCCGTACGGTTATTCTTCCAGAAAAGTTCGCTACTATAGTATTATAAGAGTCCATTATGTTAACCGAGTCTCTTATAGATCTCCTTTTTAACTTTAATAAACCGTTGAGAATTCGCGTTGTTTAGAGCTTTAATAACCTTGTTTTGAAGTTCGTCGCGATACATAGTGCCCAAAATTCCCTAGCTAATAAGATTCTTATAGCTGCAGCTAGGGGGTGGCACTACGATAAGGTCTATAGTGTTGAAATAGTAAGGGCTTTAAAGGGGCGGCAAAATCCTGGTGTCTGGCTAACTAATCTATTATTTACCCTAGATTTTAGACGCTATTCTTAGATAGGATTAGTATTTATAGTAGATACACTAACCCTATATTATCCGGATCTAGTTAGTGTAAATAGCAATGCATTTTCTCTAGTGTTTATTATTTGCGCTAGTCTGGTTGTAGGCTAGCTATAGAGAATATAAGGCTAAAACTATATTCACGACCTGGCTAGCTAATTTAAATTATGTGATACAGCTAAAACTAAACGGCAGTCTAAATAATATAAAGTTGGGTATTAATAATTAATTAACTTATATATATGACGTAAAGGCGCATAAACTGGCTGCAGTTAATTTGCCTTATAAATAAGAATGAGCCACGAGAATCTAATCCTTATAAAATATTTTAGTTGGTAGAGGGGCTATATATCCAGTAACTCCAATATACAGCTGAAATGCGTATTATAGTGGACGCCTTACCTGTTGTTTGGCTGGTGGCCTAATTATATACGTAATATTCTGCGCTAGAAAGCTTTAATGGTGGGGTAGGGTAAATCCAGCCGCAGCTTAGCCCAAGAGGTAGTCGCTTGGCAATTCTTTTATATAAGCCTTTCTATTAGGCACTAATGACTAAGTAGCCATAAACCTATTAACTGTAGTAATACCTCTATTTTCCCTTATAAATTTCATTTAACCCTACTTTACTAATTATTTATAGCGTAGTTCCGCAAAGCTGCTCTTTATTTAAGCCTATGATCCACCTCTTTTTATGTTTTTTATATTCTGCCTTTTATAGTTATCTAGCAATTCTATTCTTGCTATTAAGGTGAATATTAGCTTAGCTATTCCGCGCAGTATATGCCTAATTACTTACATCTTTTATAATAGTTATGCTTTAATGCGTATATGCTTTACGGCCTTTTATTCTAAAATAAATTCCTAAATTAGCCGCTATTCCTTTTTAGACAGCTATCCGTAATTAAGAATGCTTTGTAAAAGATAATATTTACTTAATATTTTACGTCTATAAAATACCTCTCCTTTATAGCCACTAGTCCTACTAACTTGCGCGGTTATACTTCTAGCTATATAGATTATGTCCGCTAAGGCCAGGGATAAGGCGCTTAGTGGGGAATAGGAGACAATTAGAGGTTATATATTTGAGATAACGGAGGATATGACTATAATATTTAAAGGCGGATTATATAATATTAAAGACGGTAAAGGGAAGCTGGTTAAAGCCTTAGGTATAGAAGATAGATAAGTAATAAAAGAGGTTCTTACTGGGTATAAATGTTATATAATAAGGGTACGGATTAAGTTAGAGAAGAGGTAGTAATAAGTGGTAACCCAAAGCGATATATACTATTTATTTATAAATAAGAGTTAATCTTTAGCTTTTTTTATGGCATTTTCTAAAAGCTCTAGAGTATTTAGGTCCCCTAAACCAAATAAATTAAAGATTTTCTATCTATAACCATAACTAATCCTAAGTACAATAAAAGCGTCCTTATTGTCCTTTTTTGGTATATATATAGATAGGCAATTTATAACCGCTAGTCCTCCTCTCTTCTTTTTCTTTCTTTATAAATTGCTTGTCTGCATCCCGGTGCGAAATGGCTTAGGGAGATTTTTAATTATATAGTGCCTTATAAATAAGAAAGAAAAGTACTAGCCCTCTTCTAGCAATATTAGATTTCCTATTTAATATTAACCACAGATATAATATCTTATTAAAGGTCATTTTATAGACCTAGAGTTTACTATGATTCTAACCAGGGATGCTTTAATAATAGTTTATCTATAACTTAATAATATACTAGCATAATGGCGCTTAGAGGACTCTTAAAAGAGGCGTCTGTCTTAGATAAGTATTTATGTATTAAATTTAGGGAATAAGGTGTCTAACCGTTAGTTTTGGGATTATTAAATAAGATTATACTTTTCTTTTATAATAAATCTTACTCTAGGATATATAAGTAACTAATTAATAAATACCTAAGACTTGTATACTAAGCGTTTAATTAGCGTTTTAAGGGATTAGAGCTTTAGAATTTCTCTCTAATAACTAAAAGTCTTAGGCTAATATTAGGGGTTCCTCTAATAATATTTATTAATAATTTATTCAAAATATAAGGCTCTTTTATACTAGTAGAGGGATCCACCTCTAAAGATAGACGTTTTGGAGGTGAAGGAATTAATGTACTAATTAAATTGGCCTTGTAAAGTGTACTGGCAGCAACTACAAGACTATAGGGGTGGGGGCGATTCTCCCACTATTCTTAAAGCTCTTGGAGGAGGTTTTTTACTAATACCGTTGCTAGCCTTAAGATAGGCGCTGCTAAAGTGTATAGGAGAAATACTTTAGGACCTAAGCCGATGAAAACATCTGTTAATAGAGTGCGTGCACGTAGCCTCACACTTTATCGCGCCTTTGAACGTTTCTCTAAGGATATTGCGTTTTCTCGCAGCACCTTAAGGTATGATTTGAACGCATTGTTCTGATAGGAGGGTAATGGATACGTATTAGCGTTAAACGTCTTTCTTTTTTCCTTAAGAAGCTCGTAAAACCAGTTATTTAACGCCATTGGAAGTTTAACTAAGAATGAAAAGAAGGATAAAGAGAGCCGGGACAAGAAAGAGCGAGACGAGAAGAGATGGGAAGAAAGAGAAGAGAAGAGACAAGACGAGAAGAGAAGAGATGAGACGAGACAAGATGAGATAATACCGGTTAACCCAATTATATGCTACTTCCCCTAGCTAAACAATGCACAGCTAGATCGCTTGCTACAATCCGGCCAGTATTGCTAGCACCAATTCTGTATTTATATCTTTAATTTAACCTAAGATATTGCCTATCTCCTATATATTAATTAAAGCACTTCTATACTTTAAATAATATCTTTTTTTAAGCTCACTCTAGTGCCGGAGTTAAAATCCTGTATGTAAGCCAGGGGACTATTTCTATAGGTATAGCAAGCATGTATACTATGGCTTCATTTACCATAACAGAGATAATATTAATGTGTCTTAACTAAAGTCCGCTAGGATTAATTGGGGAGGGTAGTTTATTACTAGAAGAGGGGTGTAGACACGCCCATAGCACAACTTATATTATATAAGAAAAGGGCGGATCTGGCCTAAAAAACGATACTATCTAGCTTCTTTTTCCACTTAGCTCCTTTTTTAGATTAGTGTTATATTACTAAAGCTTTATAGAGTAGTAATGCCAGTTATATTTAAGCCCGTTACGCTAGCGCCTTTATTATCTTGTAATAGTATAAATACCCCCCCTGGTAGCCCAAGCTAAATATATCTGTATTATAAGCAACTAGCGCAGCTTCTTCTCTCTTAAACGCTTATAACCGTATTGAAGATACTCTAGGCGGTCTAACCTCCTTTGCCTTCTCTACCTCCTCTACCTCCCCCTACGAGTTTAGGGGTTAAAGAGATACCTAAAGTAAGAGGTTTTAAGGTTAAAGTTAAGGTGTTAAATGAGATATATGCTTACGAAATCCCTAAAACACACTTGGAAATATGTTAATATAGCGTCTGCTATAGCTGGGACAAATAAAGCTGCTAGTATAAGACTATAGAGACTTTGCCAGATACGTTAAGTGAGCGTAATATATATAATTAGTATATTTATATCCTTAGAAAGAAATTTGGTCTGTCTTTTAGGTGCCTTTAAACATATTAACTTAGATGCTGACTTTAAGCTAGAAAAGGACAAGAAAGACTATAGCATATACCTAAGTATAAATTTAGGAGAAGTAAGAGACGCCTTATAGGTGGTACTAAACGGCGTATAAGCTATCTCCCTTTGGGAAGACAAGCCTATAGTAAGTAGACCTTTATACAGATATAGCTGATTTTAATTTAACTTTTAGATTTCTATAAACCTTATATTTAATTTCCTACCCTAGTTAAAAATATACTAGGAGAGTCTTTCTCCTAACTTAATTGGCGCTAAGCACCTTTAGGGGTTACTAAGATTTTTTAAAGACTATTTTGTGCCTATAACTAATAGTTTCCTGCCGCTTCTAGACTATGGCGAAATTAATTTTGATCTCCTTTGGGCCTTATTTAAACCAAATATGTACGTCCTTATAATTTGCAAAGGCTTGGATTAACTAAAATACCTTATATATAATTTAGGCAACTTTAAAACCTTACTTTTTAGCGAAAAGAGCTTCGAACTTAACTGTTACTATTTTGGCTATAATAGGAAGGCGTTTAGCGAGGTAAAAACTACTCTCTCTATTCTGGAATTCCGTTTAACTATAAAAATTACGTCTCTTAAGGTATTTCCGCTGGAGTATTATAAGAGGCAAGCCGAGATAAAGTAGGATCTTATTAGCAATGGCCAGAAGTTCGTGTCTTTAAGAGGCATTAACTACTGTAAATATAAAGGGATCGTGTTTTTCTGGATTAAAGATAGCCTGTTAAGATTTTCTATAAGTGGCCGTATTATGGTGGACGCGATAGCATTTTATTATTAGAATCCTAACTATAGCAAGCAACCAATTGCTATAGATGTGTATGGAATTGGCGTGTATAATTAAGGGACTAATTGGTAAGGCGATATAAAGAATTAGGGTTTAGTTCCTAAGGAGATAGGAGATAATAAGTACCTAATCTATCCACCAACAGCCCTAGCCTTTAGTTTGGTAGATAAAAAATGGGGTTAGGCTTTCTATACTCTTTTTCTAGAGCTAGCGATGTACTAATATAAGCACTAATAGGTGAATTTGCCGTCGCCAATATTAAGGACATTAATTGGAATGCTTTAGCATTTAAGTCACTCGCAATTAATAAGGATAAGAAAATAGTGCTTTAAGAACTTATAAAGAGCTACTAGTCTGGGTCTAGGAAATTAAAGTTTAATAATATAATTAAAGGGAAGGGGAAAGGCCTAGTTTTTTTACTATAGTAAGTTTTCTGGCAAGGCATTAGCTGTTTTAAAGGCTGACCGTTTTAGTGGCCTACCTGGGGTAGGAAAGACGTTAATAGCTAAAGCACTTGCCGAATTTTAGAGGAGACCCCTCTATGTGGTTTGTTCCCCCTTATAAGTGTATTTATATACCAGTCTAACTATAAAAAGGCTTATATAGGAGACCTTAATATAGATCTAGCCCGTTTAGAACAAAACCTGGCTTTAATAGTTAAAAATATTTACTGCTAGAGCGCTATCCTTCTTTTAGACAAGGCTGATGTCTTTCTTATAGAAAGAACTTTAAATAATATTTAATATAATAGCCTAGTATCTGTCTTTTTGTGATAGATGGAGTATTTCTAAGGTATTATATTTTTTATAACAAACAGGATTACTATATTTGATGCAGCTATACAGAGCAGAATATATCTTGCACTTAGATATAACAAGCTGAAAAAACTGGTAAGAGAGTAAGTATAGAAAAACTTCCTAAAGTAAGCTAATGCTACTGCCAATATCTCTAGAAGGGATATGGAGCGGCTTTTAGACCATTAATTGAATGGAAGATAGGTAAGATAATATTTAAGTAAAAGTTTTAAGCCTGGTGCTAATATACTGTGTTAGATCAAGAACACTATATAAATTGGCTATGGCTTAGCTAAAAGTAAGGGGGAGAAACTTATATATAAGCATTTAAACAAGGCTCTTACGTTAAATAAAGATTTCGAAAGTGACTTTAAAGGTGCTAGATTAATTAAGAATATAAACTTGTATATATAGATTTACTTATATATATATAGTATTAAATGTCTTATAGATCTTATAGCTGGTGGCATTATTACTTATTGCTTTTTTGAAATTACTTGCTTGCTCCTATAATAACAAGGCCTATATAGTAGGCTATAGCGCGGGCAAATCGCTTGTGAATCTGGAAATAGGAGAACGGAAGCTATAGGGCATTGGTTCCTATAAGGGAGTAGAAGATATAAGTGTTAGTTTCTATAAGGAATTAAAAGCTATAAGGCGATAAAGAAAGTGGGTAATAATCCCTATAGAGAACCGTAAGCTATACAAGATTAGTTTCCATAGGGGAGTAGAAGAAATCACTATTAGTTCCTATATGGTAGTAAAAGCCGTACGGGAGTAGGAGCTATAGGGTATAGTTTTTATAGGGCAGTAGAAGATATAGTTACTATATATAAAAACGGAATTTATAGGGGATTTGTTTTGTAGTGGATCTAAGAACAGGAGAATGGAAGCTGTAGGGCATTAGTTCCTATAGGGGAGAGGAAAATGTGGCTATAGGCTCTTATAGGGGAGCAAAAGCCGTATAGGAATATAAGCTATAGGGGATTGGTTCCTATAGGGTAGTAAAACATGTGGGCATTAGCACCTATAGGGGATTTGTTAGCGTAGGGGATTTATTACCACAGGGGATTTGTTACCGCAGGGGAGTAGATCCTATAGGGGAGTAGATCCTATAGGGGATTTATTAGAGTAGGGGATTGGATCCTATAGGGGATTATTAAGAGTAGGGGATTAGTTCCTATAGGGCGGCAAAACACGTAGGCATTAGCTCCCGTAGGGGATTTGTTTAAGTAGGGGACTTATTTAGGTAGGGGATTGGTTAGAGGAAGGGATTAATTCTCCTATAGCCTCTATTTAGGCGGCATAAGGTAGCTTCTAATAGGCTAGAAAGTAGATTATATATTTTATGGAAATATAAAGCCTATATAGAATAATAAAGTATAGGGACCTAATAATCTGGCGGAAGATTAGGTTATCTGCTTTCCTGGGTTTATTTAGCCCTAGCAACTCGCCCTATGCTATTTTATATGCGTTTTGACTAAGGCTGCTACCTAGCCTTAGCCGCCCAAATCTTTAGTTGTGCTATGGAAGAGTATAGGATAATAAAATATTATTCTATCTACTCTGCCAATACCTTTGGATTCTTCTGTGCTTGCTAGAGTATCTTCTTTATCCTAAAATATAGCTCTAGATTATCCTTTTCCCACCTTCTACTATTTAGAAATACTACTTTCCGGAGCCTATTAACCTAGGGGACTAATAACTAATAGTATAGCGTAAAGTACTCCTCCACTATTTTAATAAAATTACCTTTATAAGCTACCTCTCCTTTTTTTAATTTAGCTAGCTCTTTAGTGTCTATATAATTCCACTTCTTAAACCTTAGGATAGGCTTGCGCTTTTTATTTAGACCCTTATAATAAATGCATATCTAAAAAAGCACTTAGAAGAATAACTCTAAATTATGCCTAAAGAAGTGTTTCTCGCCTAGAAGCACTTCTATAGCTATAAATACTTTTGTGCTGGTCTTGCCCTGTGCTCTTAAAGGTCCTTTTTGCTTCTCTTTAATTATAAGATTAAGATCAATTAAGAATAACTTCTAGGAGGGATTGTTGTCTTCCTTGTTTATTAAGAGGTTGCCTATTAAAATATTATGTTAGAGGATGCTAGCCTGTATATATAAAGACTTATATCCTTTAATGCCACCCTTTAGCGCAGCAAGCATTGTAGCTAGAGAGCTTGCCTTGTAAAGAGCCTTTTTATAGTTATAGGTAATAACGCGTTAATGCACCCAATTCTGTATAATAGGGCGCTTAATCGGAGAGCTTAAACACGGGCGCTTGTTGGGCGGTAATGGGGCGTTGGTATAGCTAGACAACCTCTTTCTATTAGTGCTTTAGCCTTTCCTTGTACTGCCTTATACTCTAGCTACGCTTAAAGGCACTATTGGGCTTTTAGGCTTATAGTTTATCGCTTTAGTAATATCTAACCCCTTATAGATATTAAAGATGTTATTATCTTGTCCACCTATATAAATAGTCCTATAGTAATAGTACCTGGCTATATTAATCACTCCTTTCTCTACTGCCTTATGTAGCAGTTCGCCTTCTTCCTTGCGCTCTAGGTACTGCTATAAGTCTTTAATAATAAGAGGTATCTTAGAGGTATTACCCTTATAGTACGCTTTCTAGCAAGTTGTTGCCTGATTAGTAATATAGGGTGCCCGCTTTATAAGTTTATTAAGGATAAGATACTTGGTCTAATTGTTACACACAACCTTAATATATTGTTTGCCGTCTAATGTTAAAATAGTAGGGTCGAACCTAAGCTACTCTTTATTTATTAAAAGAAACCCTAATATCGCCAAGGTAAATTATAGTCCGTCTTTATTAATATTAAATAGTAATAATACAATGCCTCCTACCTGGTTATACTTTTATAGCTATATAATAGATCTATAGAGGGTAAAGCCTAAAATAAAGTAATAAGTGTTTTAAGCGGCGAAGACTTCTCTTATATATTTTCCTAAATTAAACTATGCCTGTAAGGCTATATTAGTGTTTAGATTACTTTTTAGCTCTTCTAGTATAAGTATATATAACTAATAGTATTAAGAGCTTTTGCTAGCTATTAAATTATCTATAAAACCAATATCTAGCTTTCGCTTTGCTATAGACCCTTATAAGGGCTGCTTAGTATATACAATAAGTATTTATTATATCTTTAGGGCGGACCTATACTCCTCTATAAAGCCTAAAAATAATTTAATTAGGTTATTAAACCACACTAGGATATTATCTTACTTTATGTTTTTAGGCTAGTTACGCTAGCTGCTTTTAGCGTATAGTAAATTATCCCCTTTCTTACATTTCTTAAAAACGGTAGCGCTTACCTCTTTAAAACCTTCTACTTCCCTAAAGAATGCTTTATATAAGCCAGGAATTCCTATATAAAGAGGGCCTAGCTCCTCCTTTAGAATATAATCTACGTATTCCCTATGTTTAGATAAGTTAGTAAAGCTGCTTATATTACACAGATGCGGGGTTTAAACATAAAGTGGCAGTAATTAGGGCGGGGGGGTAGACTTTATAATAGTAGTGTATACCTTTTCCTAAATAACCTTGTTAGATTTAATGCGGAGGATTGTATTTAGAAGAGGTAGGAACCGCTTAATATTAAAGTTATTAGAACTAACCGCCGAATTAAGTCTTAATAGATTAATAAAAAGGCTTTTATTGCCGCCGTTGGATAGTAATAAACGAGAAGTGTGAAGGCCCTATAGAGCTAGTATTAGATTAAGCAAAATATTCTTTAGTTCTGTAAGCGTTAGATAGAAACTTATAATAAGTATATTAGTAATTACCTTTATTACCTATCTAGTATAATGAGTTTAAAGAGCTAGAGATATCTAGATCCTAACAAGCCAAGTTAAATAAATTATAAAAGTTATTTAGTCCTTCTCTAATAGGTTTTATTTTAATTATCCCTAATTTAGAGAGATTTGCCATTACGGGCAAACGCGCTAAAAGCTATGTTGGGAGGGCCAACATAGCAGGCGGGTAGGCAGGTAGGAAGGGTAGATTAAAGATGCTAGTATATAAGAATGGTATAATAGCAGATAAGTGCAAGGAGGTCAAGAACACGTTGGTAATATCTTGTAATAAGAAAATAACTAGGGAGAAAAGTATAAGGAAGAAAGCAAGGTGCGAGTAAATGTAAGGATTAAAAATTAGGTGTAAAAAAGTCAAGCTAACCTAACGCGGCTTAAACTGAGGCTTTGTAGGGCTTAGTTAAATACTAAGCTATAATAGGTAGGTAGCGTTTTCTAGTCTATAACTAGTTATACTTATTGGTTTTAGTTTGTTCCGTGACACATAAGGCTCTAATGTAGCGAAGCTCTTATATAGCGAGGCTGAAGGGGCGCCTAAAAACGCTAATAAATAATTATTAGTTCTAAAACGAGCTAAATCTAATATGCTAAATATGGATACAATTAACCTCTTTTTATAGCGGTTAATTAGCTTGTTTTCTAAAAATAGGTTTTAGTTCCTAGAACTAGATCTAGTACATATAGACTCCCCCTCTACTAGTATATATTGTAAGGGAAACGCATTGTCATTGCTATCTTCTTAGCAACGCCTTATTTATTTCCTTTAGAATATAACCCTCGCTAGTATCTATTTTATATAGGTAACGAGCGTTTATCTCTATTTATTTATACTAAATGCAAAAATCCCCTGTGATATACCCCTTAGAATTAGACTAAATTAATAGCAATTTCCTCCTAAGTTAGTTAGGTTTTAATGTGTCTTATTAGCTCTAGGGCATTATAGACCTTATTGCTTCTTTAAGAGAAGCTAACTGTAACAAGTATTGCAGCAAAGGTCGTTCTATTGATTATGGCGTGTAGCTATAAGCTTCGCCGTCTTCTACTTATTATATTAACGGTATATAAAACTGGTAGACGAAGCAAGCTGATATAATGTCCATTTACCTTACGGTTTGTATTGCTTTACTACTTTAAATAAGGGCGGCACTATATTTTAGTTACTGGGTTTCTAAAGGATGTCGGTAATATTAGTGTCTTAGAAGGGCTCTAAAGCCATTTTCTTTATAAGAGGATATATGGATGAAATATGCTAAATCTTAGAGGGTAGTAGGAGTATAAATACCGCTCCTTATATTCTTGTAATGCTAGGGCCAAAGAGTGGAAATTCTTGGGCATAACTAAATTATAATTGTATTAAAGCTTGTCTATAACCTAGGCTCTAAGGCGTGTGTCCTTCTCTAACATATCCTATAGCGCTTGGTATTTGTTTAGTAATATATAAACACGCTTTTAAGTGTTGTCCTACAATCGGCCTTGGTAGTGCAGTTGTATAAGGCTGAGTAGGCGGTGAATACGGTGAAAAGGAGGTTGTAGAGAAGAGGCGATAAGGACTATAGCTAGTAGAGAGATTAGTAGAGGTATTTTATTCTTACGCTATAGGGTGCTAAGAAGGGCTATAGGCTTACTAAGCTAATCTAATCTAATTGGAATAACTCTATGTTTTATAACAAGTCTTTTTTTTATAGAGGACTAAACGAGTTATAGGCCGGCTAACTTATTACTACTAAGTATATAAAGGTGGAGAACTTATAAGCTTATTATAAGCGAGTCTCTTAACTTTAATCTAATATACAAAAACTTGTCTATACACGTAAACGATAACGAGATATTCTTGACATAGAAGCAACTAGATAGAAATAAAATACTAAGCTAAGGAAATCCTAATTAACGCCTTAATTCTTAATACCGAAAGACAAGAATATAATTGTAAAAAATCTTTTTTATAAGAAATTTCTTATACCTTAGACCTCTTAGGATTTCTATTTATAGTAGAATCTACCTTTCTTTTATATACCCTTCTTCTTAATATCTCTTTTGATAAATCCTTTAATGCCTTTTCTAGTTAATCTCTTTGCTTATACGGTTTGCTCCTCTTGGCTATCTCTATTATAACATCTTTAAGTGGTTTGTATATCTTAGCATAACGGCAAAAGAGACGGGGATTTTTAGTATAGTATAATACAAGTCTGTTTGGTGGTATATCCACGGCTAAAACCTAGGTAGGATACCAGTATATTACTATAATAGGGCTAAATGTAGATATGAATAATTTATAACCAGGGCTTTAGAGACGTCTTAAGTCCTTTATTATAAAATAAGAAGGCAACTACGAGATAAGATACTTTAGTTATCTACGTAAAATTATAGCATTGGAAATTGTTAATATTTTAAATAGGGGAGATGCAATTTTAAGAAATGTTATAAGATTAGCTAAGCTATTCCCTATTTACTTATTAGTATTACTAAATAAATATAGGTGTTTTATAAATATACCTAGAGGTACTAGTAAACCTTTAATATAAACCTCTTTTGGTTAAGGTAAGTCTGTTTTAGCCTTGCTATAGCTCTTTATTAGCTTAGGTAAGATTGTTTTAGTTTTACTACGGCCTTCTAGGCTCTTAAGGTAATTGGTATATATTTCTATATCTTCTTATATATCACCCTCTGTATTGTTGTTAATTTTATAAGAGTTAACCCTATTAGGTGTTTAAGTAGGCGTATAAGGTATCTGTTTCTGTATAGGGTTAGAAAGCTGCAATTGTTTCTTTTCCCTACTAGTAGATGCTATGTTTTTGTTGTCAATGTAATTTTAGGATGATTTAAGGTTTCTAGTAAGTTAATAAATAGGTATATTATCTTTAGGGCGATAATATATTGTAATATTTTTATAAGTACTAATTAAGGACCTATAGGTTATGTTAGTAATATATTTAAGCTTAGTTAAGGTAATATATATAATATCTAGTATTCTTATAAGGATGGTAAGGGATGTATAGTTAAAAGGTTAAATTTGAAGGTAAGTTAAATTAATAGCATATAAAAACTAGGAGCATGACGTTTATATTTTATTTCTCTCCCAGGGCGGAGTTAGGACAGAAGGTAGAAGGGAAAGGTGGAGTATACTAGCCGCCCTTTTCCACTTTATGTGGTGTCTATGGTATAATATTTAGTGGCTGTGATTACTCTTAGCTTATATATTGTCTGTGCCCAAGACTATAGGCGCCTGAAGTAATCTATAAGTAAAGTATTAAGTAAGGCATTGTTAGGGGTAGCTATTAGCTAAGCTATTATTAAATTTAAATAGCTAACAATTTCTAACAGACGCCGTATGCCTTAGTAGGGTTTAGAGGCGTTTATATAAAGTTATAAACTAGAACTAGAAGTTAATAATAACCCCTAATAATGCCTCTTTTAGTAGGAATAGTATTATATAATCCACTTCTAACGCCTATTCTTCCTAGGGTAAGATACTGCCTAAATAATAGACTTATCCTAGCCAGTTAATCTTATATATTGACCCCCTATTTATAGCAAAGAAGCTGTTAGTGCCTTTAGGGTGGTTTAATTAGTATTCTGGCTAAGCCCTTTATAAGCGCTCTGCTTTATATGGGCGGTAATTAACTTCTATTAATCTGCCTTACATTAGGGGAGATCTTTTATTTAAAGCGCTAAGTAGCTGGTACTTAGAGGTCTATAGGCTTGTTCTATATTCTAATAATATTAACTATAATTTCTTTTTAAGTGGTATCCGTAACCCTAAGTACCTATAAGTGTAGCATCCCTAAATTATTAGCTAGTAAGTAGATGTTTATAGATAGAGAAACCGACTTTAGAGATAATGGTAACGTAAAGGCGTTAGCTAGTTTGGAAAGTGACTTTAGCAATAAGGATTAAGAATGGGATGCAGAGATATTATATAATAGAGAAAATGGTTTTAGTACTAAAGATTAAGAAATAGGGGCAGATAGTAATAGAGAGGTGTTAAGCGACAAGGCTATATAGGTGATAGTTAAATACGGTGGCCTTGACTTTATAGTCTTAAATCTATAAGTAAAGGATAAAAATATAAAGAAGAGTTCTAATAAAAGCTGGTAAAAGGGTTAAAACTTTAGCCTCTCTTTGTTTAGCCTATTATGGAATAAAATAATATTTTATTATTTCTATTAGAGTCTCTACCTACTTAACTTATAGCGAGCTATAAAGCATTTGTAATAATCTATGCTTTTATTTAGATGAATTTATTTTTTACCTTAAAAGCGATAATAGAAGGTAAATCTATACTAATAATCTAGGATTTTTTGAATTTCTTATAGACCTAAAACGTATACTATGTTAGCAACTATTAGTTGTGTTTAAGACTATAGTACTTATAGATTTATATCTTAAGGATATAAACATGTTTTTTTATAGTGTTTTCTTTTTATTTAAATTATTTCTCTGCTTATAGTATATAGCGGTTGTTCATCTATTCTGGTGTAGTAGGGAGGGGTAGTTGGGTTATATAAGGGGGCTTGGACTTATGGCTACGCTTATAGGGCTGTTTATATAGGAACTTCTCTAAGTGTATATAAGGGGTCTTTATGTGGGAACTTCTTTAATATTTCTAGATCTGGGACTTATATATTTCTTTTTTTTGTAGTTCTGGTATTTTCTTAATATTTGCTTCCCATTTATATGCTAGGCGTTAATAGAGGGCGCTAGGTTAGATTACCCTGCTCACATAATTACTCTGCTTGCACGATCACTCTACTCGTATAATTGCCTAGCTCGCACGATTACCTAGTTCGCATAATTATCCAGCTCGTATAATTACCCAGCTCGCATAATTACCCAGCTTGTATAATTACCTAGCTCGCATAATTACCTAGCTCGTATAATTACCCAGCTCGCATGATTATCTAGCTTGCATAATTACCTAGCTCGCATAATTACCTAGTTCGCATAATTATCCAGCTCGCATAATTACCCAGTTCGCATAATTACTTAGCTCGCACGATTATCTAGCTTGTATAATTACCCAGTTCGCATAATTATCTAGCTTGTATAATTATCTAGCTTGTATAATTATCTAGCTTGTATAATTATCTAGCTTGTATAATTATCTAGCTTGTATAATTACCTAGTTCGCACGATTATCTAGCTCGTATAATTATCTAGCTCGCATGATTACCTAGTTCGCATAATTATCTAGCTCGTATAATTATCTAGCTCGCATGATTACCCAGTTTGCACGATCGCCTAGCTCGCACGATTACCTAGCTTGTAGGATTGCCTAGCTCCCATAAGCACTATGCTCGCACGGTTACCTAACTTGCATAATTACCTAGCTTGTAGGATTGGCTAGCTCCTATAAGCATCTAGCTTGTATAATTAAAGCCGAAGTTATTAAACCTATTAATACCCTATTTACACGCTAGGCGTTAATTAGAGGGCGCTAGGTTAGACTACCCTACTTATATAATTACCTAGCTTGTAGGATCCCCTAGCTCCTATAACCTCCTGGCTTATAGGACTGAAGCTATAGCTATTAAATCCGTTAAGACCCTAGCTATATATTTAAAGGGCGCTATGCCCAACTACCTAGCTCGCTATTTTTATAGAATTCCTTAATTAATTAATGGTGCCTATTTGGAAAATGTTTCCCGATCTCTCTCTATAATAGAAATTTCTTATTACGTAATTCTATAAAGAGATTCTCTTCCTTAACTATCTATACTAGCTCTTTAGCGCGAAAAATAATGTTATAATAGCGCTAATATGCACCCCGTGTTTTCCCTAGTAGGGCTTTTATAATATTATCCTATAATAAAACTGTAAGTGACACCTGGTAACCTAGCTCTATAAGGGTTATATCTTTATTAGCTATCTATACGCCGGTTTTAGACTTTGGCTCCTATAAGGCTTTATTTACAACAACAATCTTTAAAAAATATTAGTAAAGCTATTAGAAGTTATATTTAAGAAAAAAAACTAATTGGCGATATATACTAAAACTCTATATCTAGGTTATAGTATTGTAAGTGATCCCATATATTACTTAACCTGGTAAATGTAAGTAATATATAGCCTTAGTAGGATAAGGCATAAGATATATATAGTTAGGTATATCTCTGAAATTTAAGCTGGCGAATACGGCACCTATTTAGTAATATTTATAAATAGAAACCGCTCCTGCCTTAAATAGTATATAATAGCTTTATCTTTCTTTGTCCATTTACCACTTGCTTTAGTATTAAGAAAAAGGCTATAATATTTCTGCTTATAACCTAATATTGGTCTGTTAAACTTAGATAAAATGCTGTCCTAACCATTACTATCCTTAAAGGTTGTGTTTATTAACTTAAATTATTGCTTAATTAACTAAGGCTTATATATAGATGCTAAGGGCTTGTTGTTTGTGTAAGGGCTGGTTAAGTTACACTTTATAAAGCGTTAGTAGAGCCTTACTAGGGAAAGACTAATAATGTAAACTAATAGTCTGTATAGTCTTTAGAGAGCTAAGTTGATTAATATTAAGTGGGTAATTAATGCTAGTAGCTCTAGATTGACTATTGTTAGTAAGACTCTTGCTAGACACTAGACTGGTTACTCTCCTTAACTTATTAGGAATATTTGTAAAGTAAGCTTTGTTATCTAAATTAGTAGGTTTTATTAATATTAAACATAATGGTAATGGATTGCATTATTAGAGCGATTAATTAAAGTGTATCTTATATTAAAGCTGTAAGAGGTATAGTAGGAGCGTTGGCAGTAATTAAAAGAATATTCGGCGGAATGTATCCATTTAATAGAGCACTAGGCGGCTAATAAATGCAATAACGCTACTGGTACGGCTCCCCCTTAATATATAAGCGCTGCAATTTCAAGAATTTCAGGCGTATGCATATAAATTCACACTATAGTGCAAGCAGATTTATTCAGAGACTAAAGGACCAATTTTAATTATATGCCGAAATCTCAACTCTAAGCTAGATATAAATGGCTACTATTAAAGGTCTATAATATTAATAAGTTAACGTAGCTGACTAAATTTAACAAAACACAGTAAGTCTTACGATAAAGTAGGGTAATTGTTATAGGCTTATAATAAAGAGCGAGATATAAAGCTAGAATAAGCCCCTTAGAATATAAAGAGAACTGGTATACCAACTAGAGGCAAATGTGGGGTCAGGGTACTTAGAGAGGCACTAATATAGTATTATTATGCAGAAGGCGGAAGCGGAGACTAATAGCATTAGCCAGTTTTATATTGCTAGCGGCTAATTAGGTTGATGTGGTTAATACGGTTAATAGGGTTAATAGAGTTAATAGGGTTAATAGCCCCACCTTAGTAGGCGGCACTTGCCTAGTAATACTAAACTTCTCATTTTAACGCCACTACGTATAATGAGTCTTACCGCTAGGTCTAAAGCTAGTAATATATAGGCTGTTGCTAGATATTTTAAAACTTAATAGAAGCGGTTTCTGGTAAGTAGGGATATAAGTATAGCCTTAACTTTTAATAATAAAGATTGGTAGATACTTATATAGAAAGAAGCTAAATGACTTTATTTATTATATCTAACACGCTTTACTTAGTTTAAGATTTTTATAGATAAACAGAAGGAGCTTCTAGAGCGTTTAAATAACCTGCTAGCGGCCGAGAATATACCTAAGGTAGCCACTAAAGTCCTTAATTAGTGTATGGCATAAGCCGTTAGAAAAGCCCATTATTAGTTTTATTATATTACAGCTAGGACACTTATACTAATTTATATTTAGCTTTATTAAATATAGTATCTAGGGAAGAAGTAAGCGAATTAACTAATTGACCCTAGGTATTAACTAAGCTATATAAGCCTATAAGAGATATGGGATAAGTAACCTATATATTATAGACTCTATAAAGCGTAAGAGTGGGACTAATAGAGGGATGTCACTTAAAAAAGCTGTTTTAGTTTTTTAAGTAGTTTATATATTAACGCTAGCAGCCCCCCGGCTTCTAGGTCTTCTTATTTAAGGAGGCTTATTTATACTGGACTTTGTTAAAGATATTAGGCTTCTAAAGGGTTAACGGGGAGGCAAGGAGCCAGATAGAAAACGTTTATATTAGTATTAGCCTGTGCCTAGTGTTAAGACCGATACTATAGAAACCGGCAAATCTACTTAGTGATTTTAACTATTAGGTATTTTTGTTCCCTAAGCCACTTCTTAAGCCTATTAGTCCCCTAAAAATCTTATTTTCTTTAATAAAAACCCCCTATGCCGCACTGATAACGCCTTTCATTATATAAGGCATCCCTTTAGTATGTATATAGGCCGTAGTCTTTAACGCGTCAATTACCAATCCTTTTGGACTATGCTAGAATATGCAAGCGGTTATTCTTAGTAAGGATAATATGTATGCCTAGGATTGTTAGAAACCCGCTATAGATATATCTATACCGGCTTCTTACCTAATTTAGAGCTTTAGATAAAGTAGTCTTTTATTATATTACCCATAGTCGCATTCTATCCTAAATCTAAATAAATTAATATTGCTATTCGCCTAGTCTACTTTATCTTAATAGAGAAGCTAGATGCAGTTTCTATAACTATAGTTTAAATTTTGGGCGTAAAGATTATAGAGGAACCTTCTAATTAACTAATTATTTGTTTATGCTCCACTCTTAAGCAAAGATAAGATACTAACTATTTTATAAAATAGACCTGAGAATACGCGTGCGTATATCTAAGGTATTTAAATAAAAGCAAATCTAGAAATAATTGGTTCTGTTATAACAATTCTCTATACTTCTAGATAGAAATATGGGTATACCTATAAAAAACAGTAACTAGTTAATGATGTCTGGACCTAAGCTATAATATATAATGCTTTAAGCAGCACCTTTAAATATATAAGGGTACTGTTCCTTCCGAGAATATTAAGTTATCTTGTATAGGCCGGAACGGCCAATTCTAATATTGGTGTGGCTTCTGCGCGCAACTACAGAAATTAGAGACAGTATGTAATAAGGCTTAGCACGACCGTGCTAGGTATATCCTTAATTATTTTAATAAAGGATATACTCCTAGCGATTAGTGGTGTTTGGAGTTAAAAGGATATAAGGGTGAAGTTAAATAGAGTAACTCTTAGCTTCTATCTACTGTACTTCTATAGTCTTAGTTTTTGGATTACAGTGGTAAATATTATAGGGTTTGTAATTTTATAGAGCACTAGGCGGCTAATAAATGTAATAATACTACTAGTATAACTCCCCCTTAATGCACAAGCGCTGCAATTTCAATTTTAGACGTATGCATGTAAATTTATATTATAGTGCAAGCAGATTTATTTAAAGACTGGAGGATTAATTTTAATTATATACTAAAATTTTAACTCTAAGCTAGATATAAATAACTACCATTAAAGGCCCATAATATTAATAGGTTGATGTGGCTTCTATAAAAGAGTATTCTATACGCCTTTCTCTTTAATATAGTTCTGTAAGTCTTAGAAATTCGCCTAGATTATAGTCTATAATTTAATTAGAATAAATACCCTATAGGAGATATTAAATATACTTAGACTAGTAATGCGTTAGAGCGATTATATTACAGACGCTTTAAGTACAATGTTACGACTACTTGGGGAAGAGTCGCAAGAAGCTAGTTGGTTAATATAGGCACGGTCTAGGATGGATCCGGTAGAACCATATAATAAGGAATGGTAAGCGAGTTATATAATATTGTACACAGTATACGAGGTGTACGCAGTATACAACTACATATAATACGTATAACACGTACCTTACGTACAAGAGAGGATTTCTTAGGAGTACGGTTATGTATTTAAAGGACCTCAGTCCCTACCGTAGATAGTTCTCTCCTTATAGTGAATCTTAGAATACAATTAGAGTTAATCTGTTAGGCAATCACTCCACTAGTTATTATTACGTTGTTGATTTGTTCTTACCTACATACCCAGCCCAATAATAGAACCCACCGTAGTTCCTACTATAAGGTTTTATTATACATTTACTACTAAGGTTACGGTATTAAACAGAGGGTTAAATAATATACCACTAAGAGCAGCACTAGTCACAATAGCGTCAACGGCAGCCATAACCTCAGGGCCAGGTGATACTAGTATGGACAATAGGGATTCTTAAGTGGTTACGCGAGGTCAGTTATAGGAAATGGTTAATCACTTATAAGACAATAATAGGATACTTAAAGAACGTATTAATGGAATTAGAGCAGCAAAGATTAAGCTACCTTTAATTAAACGATTCTTAGGAGAGAAGTTAAAGCTTAAAGGATTTCTTATATAGATACACTTTAAGGTAGTACAGGAAGGAGCGAAGTTAGCAATATCATTAGATTAAGTAGCCTATATAGGATTGTTCCTAACGGGGAGGGCACTTAAGTGGTTTAAGCCATATTTTATAGAAATATAGGCTAATAGCATAACAACTACTAACTAGGACGTACGGTATATATTTACCAGTTAGAACAGGTTCGCAGAGCAACTAATATAGATATTTAGAGACCTAGAGGCTATAACCACAGCAGAACAAAAGCTTTAGAACTTAGTACAACGTACTTTAGTAATTAAGTATATAACACAGTTTCAAACACTAGCCATATAGGTTAAGTAGAACGACAGGGCGCTTATAGCATAGTATAAACAGGGACTTAAGGCTAAAGTCCAGGACGCAATTATCTTAATAGAAGATGCGGATACTCTAAGAGAGTTAATAGATTAGTTAATAAAGATTAATAATAGGATCTACCAAAGGAAACAAGCTAAAAGAGGGCAAGACAGAGTTCTATAGTCATATAAGGCGCAGAGTACGCAACAACAGACACCAAGTTAAAAACTATAGAATAGCGCAGAGCTAATAGACCTAAGTGGTACTAAAGAAACCTAAAGGTGGGAAAAGAAACTATGGAAACCCAGAGGTTAAAGATTAAGTAATTAAAGGACCTAGGAGCAGAGGCCAAACTAAGGATTTTAGTAGTAGAAGACATTTAGGCGGACTCCATAGCAAGAAAAATGGTTTAAAGATGGGGCTTACATAAATTATAGAAAATAAGGTTATTTCGCCAAAGACTATAGAGGTGGTTAGAGTAACCACATAGTAAAGGGAACTAGGCTAGCAGACGGCACGTATATACAGAGGGACAATAGTGCACTATAAGGAACAAAAGAGTGTTTAATTAACAGTTTTGCGTATTATTATAACAACGCATACCAAATTTATAAGGACGCTAAGTACGGCGCAAGCTATTAGCCGTAGGAGCTATTGTTATCTAAGTTCAGAGGAATTAATAAACTAGCTTATAGATCGGACATTAAAGACAATAAATTTAATATAGGTAAAGCATTTACCAATAATAAGGCAATAAAGGCAGCTTACTAGAAGCATGCAGACCTTAAAGAAGTTAAAACAGAAGCAGAAATTAAGACCATTATAGAATAGGGTTTAGTAACGGATATTATAACACCATTAAATATAATTTCCATTGCTTTATAAAATAATAGGAGTAATGTTTAGAAGAAACTAAGCAAGTAGACAACTACTAGTGCTAGCTTATTACTTAATAAAGGTAAAAGGCCACAGGCTTAAGATTCTTAAGAAGAGATAAAAGAAGCTTAAGATTCTTAAGACAAGATAAGATATACCTAAGGACCCATAATGGACGAAAACTAATAGGAAAGGGCAGTAATTTAATTTAGTAACAAACAAATAAGTATAGGACGTAAGTTTAAGAACTACAAGTTTGGAGAACGAATAAGAATATTAGCAATCCCAGGTAAACATAGTGTTTAGCCTAAAGATTAAAAAGTTAATACTAGGATTAAAAAGCAAGACAACTACAAAGATCTAGCTACAAGATATAAAAAATAAGAAACTATAAATAAGTTCAAAACAAGAATTATTACATAGCAAAAGCAAAAGCTAGATAAGAGGTCAGCTATACTAGGTCGTATAAGGGATAGAGCACCTATACAAAGAGTTACTAATAGGCTAAGTATAGGGACACCTAGGGCAAAGTAGTTAGATAAACTAGAATAAGAAGAGAATCTAAATATCCTAACTAGGTTTAAAGAAAGACATACTAAAGGATGTCACAATGCAGTAATAATAAGGTACTTTCTAATAGAAAAACCATACACACTAAACCAGTTATACGGAAAGTGGTATAGGCAATAACACAGTAATAAATGGGAAGATTTTTATATATGGCTAGACAAAAAAGTTGTCCAAGACTAACCCATTATAGAAAAACACATGAGTTATATTAAAGGAGCATTAATTATAATATTAAGGAACCTAGAAGAAGGATCTAGGGACTAGAGAAGTAAATAATAAATTTTAGTACCCGCAGCAGAGATACTAGTAGTTAGGTTAACCAGGTATAGGTTTAAACTTAAAGATAAAAACAAACTAAGAGTTAACCCAAAACATGCAACACATTATACACTATTATAGATAGCTTATATAGATAATACGTGCAATATACATAGAGCACCTAAAGATAAGAACCAGAAGTACCTAGTAAGGATATATTAGGCACCAGAGGAAAAGCAGTTTAGGAACGCTAAGTATATACATAGTTGGCACCTAGTAGAAGTATAAGGTTAAGGAGACTTAACGCTTTAACTAGGAAGATTCCTTATAGAAGAATGCCTAGATAGATAATAGTGGTGGGAGTGCCTAGAGAACACTTATCTATAGCATATAGAGGAAAAGAAACAAACTAAGTATTAGCTAAAGTTAGACTAAGTATAAGTAGAATCAAGCAGCCAACAGTTAGGAAAAGGGGAGGCGTACAGAACCAGAGGGAACTAGTATTAGAGCCTTAAACCCTTAAAGGAATTTAAGGTTAATACCTAAATTTACAAGTTAAATAGCAAGATCAGCAGTTTAAAGCATTAGTAGATAGTAGAGCAACTAAGAACCACATATTACTAAAGGTAGTAGAAAGGATGGGATTACTATACAGACAGAAGGAACACCTATATCTACTTATAATAATTTTAGGAGATTAGATAGCCTATAGAGGAGGTATTATTAATCTTAAAATAGGACCTATTTAGATAACTATTAAAGGGAGACCAGTTAGAGTGTCTTTTAATATCCTACTATTAGGACAGGACGAGGCGATACTAGAAATGCCTTAGTTATAGGAGTACAATCTAAAGGTCGATTAGGTTATAGGTTAGGTCAATATTAGGGATACTCAATAACGCAAAGTGCGACAGTAAACCAAGTTGGTATAGTACCAAGTCGGAGCGATATATAAAGAGACTAAGCGAGGCTTAAATTACATACCAAAGAGATACCACAAGTATAGTAAAAAGTTATAGTTACCAGAAAGTGAAAAGCTGTTAGAGTATATAGTATAGGACTATAAGATAGAATTAGAAAAGGAAATAAGTCTAAAGTTCTTTCTAATCTACAAGCTTACTGAAACGGAGTTAGTAGCGCTTAAGGAGTTTATCCAGGAGAACTTACGCAAGGGATATATTAGACTATTATAGTTATCAGTAGGATATCCAGTACTATTCATCCTAAAGAAAAACGGAAAACTCAGGATGTGCATAAACTATAGATAGTTAAATAGCATCACTAGGAAGGATAGGTATCCTTTACCCTTAATTAGCGAAATCCAAGACAGGATAGGCAACATAAAGATCTTTATAAAGATAGATCTAAGATGGGCGTACCATTAGATTAGGATTAAGGAAGGCGACAAATAGAAGGCAGCCTTTAGGTCAAAGAAAGGACTATATAAGCCATTAGTTATACAATTTAGGCTTATAAACGCACTAGCAATGTTCCAAAAGCGAATTAATAGTGTATTAGGAGAACACCTAGATGAATTTATTATAGTATACCTTGACGACATTATTATCTACTTAGAAAACGAGGAAGAATATAGAGAACACATTAAATAGGTCTTAAAGAGACTACAAGAAGAACAGATGCTAGTAGCAATTAAGAAATGCGAGTTCTTTACCAGGAAAACTAATTTTGTTAGATTTATTATTAAACCAGGCCAACTTAGTATAGATTTAAAGAAGATCGAGGCTATAGTAAATTGGCAAGAACTAGAGAATGTTATATAGTTAAAATCGTTTCTAGGGTTTTGCAATTACTGTAGAAGGTTTATAGCGCAGTAGTTAAAGGATATTAAGCCACTTACGCGGTTAACAAAAAAGGAAGAACTGTAGGCATAAGGAAAGAAGCAATAAGAACTATTTAAGGAAGTTAAAAGGTTGTTTACCTAGGAGCTAGTTCTTAAGATCTATCAACTAGGTCTAGAGACGGTTATAAAAACAAATATATTAGACTTTACACTAGGGGCATACTTCTTATAGAAATATTAAGACGGATAGCACCTAGTGGCATACTATAGTTAAAAGATAACACCACTAGAGTTAAACTATGACATTTACAATAAGGAGTTGTTAGGTATAGTTGCAGTACTTAAGAAATAGAGAGCATTCTTACAAGGCATAGAGAAACTATTTATAGTTAAGACAGACTATAAGAACCTTATAGGATTCCTAACAACAAAGGAACTCAACTAAAGATAGGTTAAATGGGCGGAAATGCTTATAGAATACTATTTCGAAATTCAGCATACTAAGGATACAGACAATGCACGAGTAGACGCTCTAAGCAGAAAAGCTAAACTACAAAGTAATAAAAAGCTATCAGGAGCTTTATTACGAAAGGATTAAGACAGATTAATTAGGTATAATTATCCAAAGATTATAGCAACTAAAGAAAGTCAGATCTATAAATTACTAGAGAGTAATTAAATACAGAAAATCTAAAAAGTATAGGCTAAGAATCCAAACTCAGAGCAATATAAAAATAGAGAAGTAACGTATATGCCTAAGTCTATTATAGAAGAATTTATAAAGGAATTCCATAAGGGAATAACATAAGGATATAATAAAGCTATAGGCTTAGTGTTAAGACTTTAAGAGGAGTATATTGTTTAAGAAATCTGGGGACTAGCAAGACAAGTTATAAGGGAATATTTAAATTACTAAAGAAACAAACCAACAAGGTATAAGCCGTATAGAGGGCTATAACCTGTTGAAGTACTAGGAAGACCATAGGAAGTTATATTATAGGACTTTATTATTAAGTTACTAAAGTTAAGAGATCCTATTATAGGATAAGATCACAACGCAATTTTAGTAATAGTGGATAAGCTAATAAAGTAGGGATACTTTATAGCATGCACTAAAGAAATATTAGTAGAAGATGTCGCTAGAATCTATATAAAGGAAGTATTTATAAGACACGGAGCACCAGATAAGATTATATCAGACAGAAATCTAAGATTTATAGTAGTATTTTAGGAAGTATTTCTGGCAGAATAAAAAGTTCGCGTAGTAATATCTACAGCGTATTATCCGCAGACGGATAGATAAACGGAAAGACTAAACTAGACACTAGAACAGTATCTAAGGCATTATATTAATCACACACAAAATAATTAGGTATTGTTATTACCAGTTATATAGTTTGCATACAATACAACACTATAAGAAGGAATGGGGACATTACTATTTAAGGCAAATTACGGATATAAACTAAGAACATCGTTATCGCCACGTTAAATAAAGAAAATGAGTAGCACAGCTAAATAAAGAATGGAGACGTTAATAAATCTTTATACAGACCTTAAGGAAATAGCTAAACTAGTATAAAAACAAATAAAAAGGTACTATAATACTAAGAGATCTAAGGGACCAGATCTTAAGGAGGGAGATAGAGTATAGCTACTATATAAAAATTTCAAGAGTTAACAACTAAGTAAGAAATTAGACTATGTTAGACTAGGACCTTTTAAAATTAAGTAAAGAATTTTATTGGTTATATATAAGTTAACCCTACTAGCTAAAATAAAAATCTACCCTATATAACATGTTGCAATGCTAGAGCCAGTATACGGGAATATTAAGCCACCAGTCTATAAGGCAGATATATATAGAGGACAAGAGGAAGATAAATAGTAAGTTTTAAAGATTATCAGTTATAAGGATATAGATAATAAAACGTGGTATAAGGTAAAGTAGATAGGCTATAATAAGACTACCTAGGAACCACTAAGCAACCTAGAGAATACTATAGGAAAGGTATAGAAGTATTAAAAGAAAGTAGGTTAGGGAGCGTTAAAAAAGAATCGCCAAAGAATAAGTCACCTAAGGGGGACCCAAGAGGAGCAATTGCTGAGCTACTTAGAGTTATTTCCCTTATAGGAGGAAAGCCAGTCCTTTTATTACCTAACTTGTTAAGACCCTATTAAACAAGTTTCCACTTCTTAGAATAGACCTTCTTACGCACTTTCTTAAGACAAAGAAGATGGGTAGAGGCCGATAAACGGGCTTTAAGGGCACGCTATTAAGTAGCTATAGCCTCCTGCTCTGCTTTCTACGAACAATAAAGTTTATCTAAGGCGCTTAAGAGCTTACTATTAAGCTTTACAGCAGTAGATTAAACATGAGACCCTATAATAAGTTACTTAGGGAACTCAAAGACTGTTAAGAGTTATAGGATGCGTATACTTAGCGTTAGAGACAGAGCGAACATCGCAGGACGATTAAACGTTTGCTTTAGTACACTCTAAGCAAGACAAGGGTTGTTAAAACAAGGGACTTGCCATTGCAATATATACTAACCCCGCTTTTATATAATAAGAACACGGAGACGACATTATCTCACTAAGTAATAGTATAGCAGCTACAGTGCGAGCACAACGTTGCACTTATAAAGAAGAAGAAGCTTTAGGTATAATAAGCGAAGATATTAACTAGACTAATTAAACGGACATTATACCTCTAGTGGACAACTTAGAGATGTTAGGAATCTTCAAGGACGAAGATAAAGAGGAGGGAGATAGTATTACAGACGCTTTAAGTACAATGTTATAACTACTTGGGGAAGAGTTGTAAGAAGCTAGTTGGTTAATACAGGTATAGTCTAGGATAGATCTGGTGGAACCATGTAACAAGGAATAGTAAGCAAGTCACATAATATTATACGCAGTGTACAAGGTGTACGCAGTATACGATTATATATAATACGTATAACATATACCTCACGTACAAGAGAGGATTTCTTAGGAGTATGGTTGTGTATTTAAAGGACCTTAGTCTCTACCGTAGATAGTTCTCTCCTTGTAGTAAATCTCAGAATATAATTAGAGTTAATTTATTGGGCAACTACTTTACTAGTTATTATTACGTTGTTAATTTGTTCTTACCTATATACCTAGCCTAATAACAGAACCCACCGTAGTTCCTACTACAAGGTTCCGTTATAGATTATATATTACCTTAAAGAAAGCAGATGTATAAATAATATCCTATACTTTTTGCCCTCTAGTTCTTCTATAAAGAAGACTAAGGAAATCCTGTAGAGACTTAGGGAACGATTAAATTATACTATAAGAGAGTAACTTCACAGTCCTCTTATTTAGGCAAGTGCTAAGAATTTCACTTAATATTATCTTATTAAGTGTTTGGGGGACCTGTTAGTGTATATATATAGGATCTACCGGACCCCTTTGCTAGCTATTTAGGCCCGCAGTGATTTAATGAGACGATAGACTGGTACTAGGACGCTTGGAATTATTTAATTTGGAAGGTATTATTTCCTAGCTTTACGAGCTCTCTATAGAACTAATCCTAGTAATAGAAGACGCCTTTTCTAGATCCACCTTAATAGATTATAGGGTATTCGCTTATTAATAAAGCTTAGTAATTAATACACTATATCTAGAATCTTAATCCTAACTATAAGCGGCTTTTAAAGTGCTAATAATCTATATAATCTAGTAAGTTGCGGCTTTAATAAGCAGGCCAATAGTTAAATAAGCATCTATATTAAAGCGTAAAGAGCGGCTGTAAATAGTTAGCGGAAATAGGACAAACTAGGGAATGGTTTAAAAGGAGTGGTGAAAATAGTAAAGCAGGGTAGTAATAAATAGAAGATATAGAAGATGTGTTAAGGCAACCAGTAAAGTAGGCAATAAAGGCAATTATACATTCCTAGTGTAATAGGGCGGAAATTAGCTCTATATATTAGGTCTTTCCGTGCCCTTTCCTTTAAATAGCATCCTTAGATATATTAAGGCGTCTTACTCTTTGGCTCCTTAAGGAAGAAATTGTTATAAATTATAGGAAAGGAATCCTCTAATAGTAATAAGGCTTAGGGCATTCTGTAATAAAATAAGCTATATTACTAAATATTTCGTATTATACACCTAATTAAGTTTATGACTTATATCGCCTCCTATGTTAGCTAGAAGAGAGGTCTAGTTTTTAACTACGCATTATAAGTAAAAGCGATACGGTTTAGAGGTTAATAATCGCCACTATATTAGCGTAGCTCTATAAAGGCCTTACGCTAATTATATTACTAAAATCCAATATTGCGTACTTGATTTAAGCGATATAATTGGCATAAGGCTTTTCTAAGTTTTAGGGGCTAGAGGCGCGCTAGTAATCTACTAGGGAATTAAAAGTGGAGGGGAACTATATACTTAACCACTCTTTTATCTTAATATAAATTACATAACTTATAACCTACTATAATGAACTTTAGTATTGTAGTAGCCCTAGATCTTATCTATAATGCCTTTAATAAGTAGCTTTAACTTTATCTCCCTAATATTATATATACTATTTAAAGGCTCTAGAAGCTTCCTATTAATACCTATTAATATTATCCGCCTCTCTTAGAGAATGAACGCGGCTATTATAATTTGCCCTATATTCCTTTAGGGAGTAAGGATGCCTAGCCTTCTTTAAAGAGTGAGGATGCCTAGCCTTTTCTAAAGAGTAAGGATGCCTAGCTTTTTTTAGGGAATAAGAATGTCGTCTAGCCTTTTCTAAGAAATAAGGATAATGTTATTTAGCCTTCTCTAGAAAGTGTCTAACCTTCTTCTAGAAATAAGGATGTCGTTTAGCCTTCTCTAAAGAGTAAGGATATTTAGCCTTCTCTAGGGAGTGTCTAGCCTTCTTTAGGGAATAAAGTTACTTCTCTACCTTTTTTTTTATCTGGATATATAAACCTGCTTAATATATTATTAATGAACCTCCCTAAGATCAAGACATTTATTAATATATCCGTGGGGAAAGATCTAAAGGTTATTATTAGTAAACTAAAGTAGTTAAATAAATATCCCCTTATTAAGGATCTTATTGCTACTAACAGCAATTTATTAGATAACGCTATTTTTTAAAAGCTTTTTAGCTAATAAACACTTGCAGATTCTTTTAAGAAATGGTAATTAGAGTTTATGGGTATGTTAAGGATTAAAAGTTTAGTTAAAAGTTAAGCTGCTTCTATAAAGGGAGTTAGCTATATCACATTATTTATAAGAAGTATAGGATGTTGTAATATTACTAAAGCAGCTTTAGCTATTGGATATAGAATTAAGCTTTATATTATATAAAGACTTAAAGGGGTAGGGCTATTAGTTCTTTTAGCCTTTACTTATAATACCTACTGGAGATTAAATTTATTTAACATTAATAACTTTTTTATAGCTTTATAGCACCTGTCTTATTTTATAATATTTAAAATTGCGTAAAGATACTTAGCTTAGATAGAATAGTATTAAGAGCTTTATTCTAGTTAAATGCTTTCTCTTGGATTAATATATCTTAGCACCACTAACCCGCTTTAATTAAGCCTAAAAAAGCAAATTTCCTCCCCTTATAAACGCCCCTATATAGAAGTTGCTAAACCTAGGGATTCTATATTAGCGTATAATTACTAACGCATAGATTTAATAATATCGCACCCTTTTTAGCTACTAATAACGGCCTTAACAAATAGCATACAGATATATAAGAGTAAAGTTATACTTCTAAATAGCAGAATCTCTAATTTATTATAGGTTATAGAATATCTTCTCTATAATTTATTAAATAATATTCTTAAGTCTCTAAGCCGGTAGGCGAATCCCTTATACCACGCCTTAGTTAAGAACGCTTGTTATAAGATTTCCCTACTATTTTTAATACCCGTGGCAACCTTGCGCAAAGATACCTAAATATAAATAGTATAGCGTGTTTAAATGGAACCCTTAGCGGCTCTAGTTCTATAGACATTAGTGGTAACAGCGAATAGATAAGCTATAATAAGGCGTAATGGGTATATGGAGACCAAATCGACGGTAATACGCTACTGGTAATTAGAAACAGCGAACAGATAAGCTATAATAAGGCGTAATAGATGTATAGAGACTAAATCGGCGGTAATATACTACTAGAAATTGGTAATAGTGAATAGATAAGCTATAACGAGGCGTAATAGGTATATGGAGACCAAATTGGTAATAATACGCTACTAGCGATTAGCGACAGCGAATAGATAAGCTATAGCGCCGCGTAATAGGTATACAATGAGTCCCTTAATAATGCGGTTACTATAAGTTCTGCTTATAGGTGTTAGTGAATTTCTTTTAAAACTCTTATATTATTATATACCCCGGTTTTAGATTTTCAACGCAGTATAATAATAGTTTAATAATATCCCTTATTAAGCAGAACTAGCAGTTTGAGCTTAGTTAATAATCGGCACTATAATTAATATACTAATGCTACCTCCACTCCCGTTCTATTCTACCTATTATAAACTAGCCTAGTAATAGCCCTACCTACTCTCTAAATGCGGGATAGTATAACTAAGCGGGACCTGGGAGTCCCTATAAGGGCTAAAAGCTAACGTGCATACTACTAAATTATTTGGATATTGTATTGAAATGCGTTATCCTGTAAAATAGACTGTTGGGCCCATATGTAAAGGGTTTATATTAACTGCTCCAACTTCTAACTTTAGTAGTATTTTTGGTATCTTTAACTTGAATTCCTTATTTGCGTTAGCTGCTAGAGTTACTATACTAAAGTAAACTATGTTAAACATACTATTTTTACAAGCTTACGCGCTTTATTACTTTCCGTAGTGTCCGTTAAGGCGATAGTAGGCGTAGGCGCAGTCTTAGTTAGCGTAGTCTTTTAGATCTTCTAGATCGTCTTCTCTAGGCTAGATTATATGAGGTCTGCGTGCGACTTATTAATTATAGATACTATATATATCCTATTCCGGTAATCTTTTGTTGGAGTTTCGTGCTTATTTATTTTTTGCGTTACTGTGTCCAATTTTGCGAGCTTGCTGCGAGTAAAATTATCTGAGTGGTAGGGCAGTTTAGAGGGATAGGCTTCGTCAGCCTATTTATATTTCGTATACTAGGGTATACTAATTCGCTAATACGCATAGATATTAAAATGCTTGGCATTTTAAATAAGCCTTAAACATTTAATACCCTAATGCTTAAGTAAGCGTCACTATTAACGCTTAGGCTTTACTATTTTTATTAGTAAGGATTTAGTGGTAATGTTTTTAATACCTTAAATATACCGCTGAAACAAGATTAATATACATAATAGCCGCTATGCGGGCCACTATATGTATTAAACGCTTGGCATCTTATCTTATGTGGATGTATTTATAGTGCCCTTTTTGCCCTTTAATATATCTAGCGGCCCAGACTTCGCACCTAACTGCAATAAGGCCTACTAATAGTATATGGCACGCACTATAACCTCTTAATAATCTTTATTAATCGCTACCTCTGCTCCTATCTACGATTATATAGCTATGCTTTTGGAACTAATAAGTACTATATTTAACACTTTTTTCTTTCCGAGTTAGACTGTTTAAGCCCTTAGGAGTAAGGATAAAGTGCACCTTAACCTACTACCTACTAAAACGTTTACTAACTAACCTAGACCTCTTATATTATACTGCTACCGAGAAAATACCTATCCTTGTTAAATATGCCTAGAATAGAAGAGTATTATATACTCTTTAAAACGTCTAAAACTAGCTATAATAAAATAGCTGGAGTCTTTCCTAATGCTTAGGGAAAAGAATAGTTTGAATTTATTAAAGTAGGTTATAAATATAAGTAATTTCCAATAGATCTTAAGCTTTATAGGTTTTAAAATGGATTAGTTTCTGCTATAATTTACCTACTAAACCTAAGTACGCTTAAGTCCTGATAAATTTTTGTATTGGTAGCATTGAAAATCAGTTATATGCTCTATTAGAAGCAGTAGGGCTAATGTAAAGTAGGGAGAAAATTGTAGAAGATGTAAACGCGGCAAAATTAAAGGTTAAATAGTTGAAGTTGCTAGAGGGGTCTCCTAGCGACTTGGAAAAGAGCAATGTAGAGGAGGGTTTACGTGCTCTAGGCTTTGAGATAGGGTTTAACCGTATGGAATATCTGTAGTGTATATTACATATCTGGGAAAACCTACTATTTGGCTACTAGATTATTAATTCTTATTTTAAATAGTATTAATTTCTCCTATTTTACTTTCTTCTTACTCTTTATATTTTTAGAATTAAAGTCTACTATACCCCTGCCTTGTTAGTGCTGCTAGCTGTCTGCTATACTTTAGCTCGTTACTAATACCATGGTTAAAAAACTTTCTTTAGGGAATTTACTTACTAAGGGAATTATTGCAAAGTTCTTACATTTTTAGGTACAGTCAAGAAGATAAATAGTAGAAAAGAAATCCTGTAATAGATAGAGCGTAAGATACAGGATAATAGAAATCGCAATATAAGGTATAGCATAGAAGAGGACTGGGATAAAGATAAAAATGCGTATAAGGACGTATATAGGGAGGACATAGTCGCTGGGATTAAGGCTTTAGGGATTAATTTAAAGAAGAATATATCTTTCCGCTAGCAACTATTCCTTCCGCAAATAGCATAGTGAAGGCTATTATATGACGTTTTCGCATTTCTACGCATAATTGTGGCGTACTAATTTATACCTCCCCCTATACTACGTAATTATACTTGTGGCCGGCCGAGCTAGGCTTCTCTACTTGTAATAGGTTAGCCTTCTATATTCTATAAGCACACTTAGTCTTACCCTTTACCGATCTTTTACTATCTATAACAAGGCTAGAACTGGCGTCTTCTTATATTTATGCCATCTAGTAAGTTGGATTTAGGCCTGCCTTCGCGTATTCTATGTCGTTTATAGCCTAACTTAAATCTATGCGCTTCCTCGTTATTTTAATAAAAACTCTTATAAAGTTTAACTTTGTCAATATGTATGCACTGCCTCTGCTAGGGTTTTATATAAATAGACCTCTAAGACCTCTAAAGACCTCTAAAGACTGGCGACAACTTATCTGCTAAGGTAAGCAGTATATAACCTGCCTCTTCTATATCTTTAGTAATCTAATTGCTACTTTTAGGTACCTATTGTCGTAATAGATATATCTAATATAGGCTAAGGGTCGGCCTATTAGGTTCCAAAGTTAGGGGAAAAGATTTTTAAGGAGGATAAAAAATAAGATATTACTTTTATTGGATAAAAAGAAGGCGATTTACGTAAAGTAAAGGTAAGTAATTACCTATATTATAAGTAAGCAGGTCCCTAAAATCTTAAAGATTTATAAGATTATTGGTGTTCTATATATTCCACCTAATGTTCGCTAGGCTACGGTTCCCATACGTAATATAATTATTAAAATATCTTTAGCCGTACCGGGCTACCGTGGTGGCACATTAGCTATAATAGCACTTAATTATAATAGAGAAGCGATAATATCTAATTGCCTTTCCGGCAATATACGGTTTATAGAAGGTAGAAAGGAAGCTTTAGAGTAATTAAATAAAGAGGTTTAGGAACTTAATAAAGCTAACTAGGCTACTAGGCCCTCCCTTATAGTTAAATTAGTGTTCTGGGCTCTGCTAATACTTGCGGCAGCTATAGTACTTCTGTATAGGAAATAATTTAAGTTTATATAGAGGAACCACGCTGCTTAAATTGCTTAATATAAGATCTTATACGGCTTATATAATAGCCCAGCGATTTGCTATTATTCTATAACTAAGCCTAAAGCCCTTCCCGCCTTATGCCTTTACGTTTGCCTATGGTTATAACCCCCACTAAAATTAAACCCTCTCTCTACTACTCTCTTCTCCTAGCCATGCTAAAATACCTAGTATAAATATACTTCTTTTGTAACAAAGATAGAAAGGCTATATAGAACTAGTCTTTTAAACCCTAATGCTTAATTTTGTAAACTGTGTAAGTATAGCTAATCTTGCGAGCTGGGTAATTGTGTGGGTTGGGAAATCATGCGAACTAGATAATAGTAATAAGTTCTAGGGATAATTAGATAAGCGATTAGCGGTGCAACCTACGTATAGCTGTTAGAGTAGGCACTCGTAACATTATTAGGTCAGTACAGGGGTGTATATAAAAGATAGGCCGGTATGTAGGATGTATTAGCACATAGTTAGGGGAAAGTAGAATAGTGTAATTAGTAGGCTGGTACGCAGGAACATAATACTATTTAACTTTACTTAATGTGGCTTAGAGGAGTGTAGAGCCTTAACCTAAGCTATGGGAATACGTCCTCTAACTAAGCCTCTATTATATGACCACTAACTGCTTCTAGGCGCTGCGGCTGTATGCCCCGCCACTTACCCTTCCTGGAACTTTAGAAGTTATATAAGTTCTTAGTTAAGCGACTAATATTTAAAGCTTTAACTAATTAGCTAAATCCGTTGCAGATTAGATGAAGCTGATGATAACTTCTTAATATATATATAGAGGCTCTAGAGCTATGTTTAATAAAGTAGAGTTCTTATTCTTAATCGTCCTCTTTAATACTAAATTATGCCTTTAAATATTGCTTAGAACTGGAACCAGGAAAGAAAACTAATAAAATATGTTATCCAAAAATATTCTACTTAGCTTAGCGCAGCTTATAGATAGTAAGAAATATAGTGACTTAAAACTTATATACTAGGGGCTGGAGTTTAAAGTCTATAAAGCGATTATATGCACCTAATCTCCCGTGCTTGCAGTTGCCTGTAATAGGGGCTTTTAGGTAAAAGCTAACCGAATATCTAATAGAATTAACCCTAACTAGGAACTAACTAACGGGTAAGAGATAGCAACTAACATTATAAATATTAACAAGTTCAATTCCAATACTATTAAGATAATGATAATTGTATCTAAGGTAAGGTTAAGAATAGGGTAATTATAATCTAATAACACTTAAAAAAAACACACTATATTATAATCTAGTATTTAGCATAAGCGGCAAACGCTAGAGTATTTACATTGCCGCTTGCGCTAATCTAGTTATAGGCTAGTAGTGGATAATGCGGGCCATTAGATTTATGCGGGCCATTAGATTTATACGGGCTATTAGATTTATACGGGCTACTAGATTTATACAGGCCACCAGATTTATACGGGCCACTAGATTTAGGCATTAGCAAATAATTTGCACTAATATATATATAACTAAAGCTGTTGCTTTTTTAAACATGTCTAAATGCACGCCATGAAAATGTATGTATGTATATATATATATTCTATTATGGCCATATACCCCTAGGGGCCGTTACTAAGAGCTAGCTAAATACATCCTACCGCCAGAGTACTAGCTCTAGTTTAGAGGCCAACTATAAGAGCTATATATCCATTGCTTAGCGCGACGCACTAGCGGAGGCATGTAAGGTAGAGGCTCGTAGTGTAATCAGTTAGGAAGTATATTCGTTTATTAAGATTGGCTTATGCGTCTCTTTTGTAAAGTGGATTGTAGCTTTAACCGCGCTAATGTCTAGGAAACGCTACGAAAACAAGGGTATGGTTAGTGCGGGTCGGCCACCCTCCCTGCTAGCGGTGGCAACGTGCAACCTACATAAGGTCATAAATATGCTCAGCTAGTTGAACCCAAATTTAAGCATTATGTGCTAAGGTTTATAATACAATCTATGTAAGTACCTGACTTGTTTCACCTCTTTCCTTGGCCGCCGTTACTCTATAAGTAGTATTTTCCCATACTAATCTTGACCGGGCCTTGGCACCTGGTTAGTTAATCTTGCCATTTACTAAGCCGGCTTAATGCTATATATTAACTCTTCTTTGATCAAACTCTGCTCCCTATTTACTCTTTCAAACTTATATAATGGGAAAGAGGAAGAATCCTCAGCAACTATAGAGCAGAGTAACTAAATTCTTGAAGTGATTGTAGATGAATCTTTTTCCAGAATAGTAGTAAGCGCCTTTATAGATCGGAGCGTGTCGGAGTGCGTCTCTCCCAACACTCGCTTTTGGGCTTTGGAGACATTTCCATACAGCTCTTTTGCCATCTTATGGTTTCCTTCTGTTTCGTAGCAAAGACCTAGATGATACATTGAACTCAGGGTGTCCGGGTGTAGATCTCCGAGTATCCGCTTCCGAGCCTCGAATACTTTGTGATGCATCTCTCGTGCTGTTTGCCTGATCCCTCGGTCGGCAAAATCATTGGCCACGGCAAACATTGACTGTAGAGTTGCTAGATGCTCATTGCCTAGATGTTGCTTCCGAATTTATAGTACCTCCTCATCGAGTTCTGTGGCCTCTGTGCGTTTTCCGTTATGCCAATAAGCCAAGGCAAGGGAATGCATGGAATCTAGTGTGTCCGGATGTTCCCGTCCGAGTATGCGTTTCTGAGCCCCTACCACATTCTCGTACATTTCAACTGCCTCTCCCAGTTTCCCTTGGCTCCGATAGCAGTTGGCAAGGTCGCCTATAGATTGCAGCGTATCTGGATGCTCGTCAGTGAGGATGCGCTTTCGCGCCTGCAGAACTTTCTCGTATAGTTCAACCGCCTCTTTTTCTTTCCCCTGGTCCGAATAGTCAATAGCAAGGTTCCGCATTGCTGTAAGTGTTGCTGGGTGTTCGTCACCGACTACACGTTTTTGCGCCTCTAGTACTTCCTTGTCCATCTCGGCTGCTTCTTTACGCCTTCCTTGATTCCAGTATGCTGAAGTAAGGAACTGCACCGTGCTAAGCGTGTCTGGATGGTTGTCTCCAAGTATACGTCTTCGAGATTCTAGCACCTTCTCTTCAATGTCTATTACCTCTTTAAGCCTCCCTTGGTCCAAGAATTTCATCGAAAAGTTATGCATAGAAGTTAGAGTGTCTGGATGGTCACCCCCAAGCACCCGTCTCTGTGCTTCCAGCGTCTTCTCGACCATTTTTATCGCCTTCTGACACTTCCCTTGGTTCCAGTAGTCAGTAGCAAGGCTTTGCATCGAGCCAAGCATGTCCGGATGCTCTTCCCTAAGCACCCGTCTCCGTGCTTTAAGCACTCTCTCTTTTATCTCCACTGATTCATTCCGCCTTCCTTGTTCCCAATAGTTGATGGCAAGGCTTTGCATCGAGCCAAGCGTGTCCGGATGCTCTTCCCCAAGTACCCGTCTCCGTGCTTCAAGCACCTTCTTGTCCATCTTGGTCGCCTCTTTCCGCTTCCCTTGGTTCCAATAGTTGGTAGTAAGGCTTTGCATCGAGCCAAGCGTGTCCGGATGCTCTTCCCCAAGCACCCATCTCCGTGCTTTAAGCACTCTCTCTTTTATCTCTACCGATTTATTCCGCCTTCCTTGTTCCCAATAGTAGATGGCAAGGCTTTGCATCGAGCCAAGCGTGTCCGGATGCTCTTCCCCAAGCACCCGTCTCCGTGCTTTAAGCACTCTCTCTTTCATCTCCACCGATTTATTCCGCCTTCCTTGTTCCCAATAGTTAATGGTAAGACTTTGCATCGAGCCAAGCGTGTCCGGATGCTCTTCCCCAAGCACCCGTCTCCGTGCTTCAAGCACCTTCTCGTCCATCTTGGTCGCCTCTTTCCGCTTCCCTTGGTTCCAATAGTCGGTAGCAAGGCTTTGCATCGAGCCAAGCGTGTCCGGATGCTCTTCCCTAAGCACCCGTCTCCGTGCTTCAAGCACTCTCTCTTCCATCTCCACCGATTCATTCCGCCTTCCTTGTTCCCAATAGTAGATGGCAAGGCTTTGCATCGAGCCAAGCGTGTCCGGATGCTCTTCCCCAAGTACCCGTCTCTGTGCTTCAAGCACCTTCTCCATCTCGGTCGCCTCTTTCCGCTTCCCTTGGTTCCAATAGTCGGTAGCAAGGCTTTGCATCGAGCCAAGCGTGTCCGGATGCTCTTCCCCAAGCACCCGTCTCCGTGCTTCAAGCACCTTCTCGTCCATCTCGGTCGCCTCTTTCCGCTTCCCTTGGTTCCAATAGTCGGTAGCAAGGCTTTGCATCGAGCCAAGCGTGTCCGGATGCTCTTCTCCAAGCAGCCGTCTCCGTGCTTCAAGCACCTTCTCCTCCATCTTGGTCGCCTCTTTCCGCTTCCCTTGGTTCCAGTAACCCCCAACAACGTCCTGCATAGAACTAAGTGTCTCGGGGTGCTCGTCACCAAGCACACGCCTCCGTGCTTCCAGCGTCTTCTTCGCCATCTTGATCGCCTCCTGACGTTTCCCTTGATTCCAGTAGTCCGCAGCAACGTCTCTCATAGTACTAAGTGTATCCGGATGTTCGTTCCCGAGTGTTCGTTTCTGTACCTCCAGCAATTTCCTGTTGATATCGGTCGCCTCCTTGCGTTTTCCGAGTTGCCAGTAACACACAGAAACTCTGCGTAGTGATACAAGTGTTTCAGGATGTTCACATCCAAGTATGCGCTGTCGAGCCATGAGCACTTTTTCAGATATCTTAGTCGCTTCCTTGCGTTGCCCCAGGCCCCAGTATTCAAGAGCAAGATCTTGCATCGAGTTCAGTGTGTCTGGGTGCTCATTCCCAAGCGCACTTTCCCGTGCTTCTAGAACCTCCACGTGCATAGCGAACGCCTCCTTGCGTTTGCCGCACTCCCAATAAACAGTAGCGAGATCGCTCTTGGACTCCAGCGTGTCTAGATCTTCATCGCCAAGGAGACGCTTCCGCACGGCCATCACCTGCTCGTACATAGAGGTTGACTTTTCGCGCTGCCCTTGATCCCAGTAAGCTTTTGCGAGGTCCCGGACGGATTTCCAGGTGTTAGCATCCTCCATTCCGAGAGCTCTTCTCCGCGCATCCAAGACATTTTCATAAAACGAGATGGCCTCCTTGCGTTTTCCCTGTCCCCAGTAAGAGTGAGCAAGGTTCCGCATTGATTTAAGAGTCTCCGGATGTTCGTTTCCTAGCACTCGCTTCCTCGCCTCAAGTAGCGGCGCAATCTGTCTAGCTGCGTCACTATATTTCCCCTGCTTGAGCAATATTATAGTAAGATGATGCATTGTCGTTAGCGTATCAGGTTGCTCATTCCCCAAGACTCGGGTCCTGGCATCTAGCGCCTCGTTGATCATCCTCTCGGCCGCTAGGTGGTGTCCTGTGGCCCATGCGTACCATGCGGTGTTGGTGAGAATCTGCGCCCAATCCCGAAGATAGCTGTCACTAGATGGTCGCCGTGCCACCACAGCCTCAGCGTGCGGTAACAAAGTCTGACACGTTTTCCAGTTCTTGTATTCGCCAGTTGGAAATGTCTCAGACATGGTTCTGATTGCTTCAGCCTCCCACTTTTCTAGGCTGCTGTATAACTTGAGCCACTCCCTGGTAGAGAATTGTACAAGTTGATGCATGTCAAAGAAACCGTGGACGTTGGGTGTGATTAGGGAATATTCCGTGAGCATTGTCACATCATCTTCAAATTCCCACTTCCGTTCGTCACTGGTGCTTGCATCTCTACTAGCTCTCGAACGACGGAGTAAGTATTCGGGTATCCCTTGTCGGTCAAAAAAGCTCATCAAAGAGAGCATATCTGCTGCGGAACTCCGGTGGTGACGTATGTAGTCGAAAGAGATTTTCCAAGTAGAAATTACAGAATTTGATGCCATCCCATCTCTGCGCGGATCTGGCATATCCTGCTTTAGGAGATTTGTTCTGCTGTAATCGTTTCCACGAAACTCTTCCAGATACTTAGAAACCGACCATCGAGGTGCACGGAAGTTGATGTATGCGGCTGCTTGGGCGATCGCAAGAGGAATAGAGTCAAGCGTTCGCACTAATTCTTTGGCGTCGTCTTCAACGAAGTTGTTGCCAAGCTTCGCCCGTACAAGGGCTAGTGCCTCGCTCTCTTCCATTTGCGGGACGCTGATGACGTCTTCTTGGCCATCAACTAAAGCCAAGGCGACAGCCTTACTGCGGGTTGTTATCAGGATGGTGCCGTTGTGCGTCTCCGGCACATATCTGGACAATAAGAATGCCGCTTCCTCTGCATTTGTAATCCCCACTGATTGTCTCCTGTCCTTAGTGGACACTATACTGGTGTCGTCTATGTTATCTAGTATTAGGATCCATTCACCACTCTCTATATCGCACAGCCAGTTCCGAACAAGCTGGAGAACGTTGCTCTTAGGATCTTCACGTCCCGGTAGCTGTATTTTCTGTGCAATGGTATTATATGACTCTTTAAACCTTGTAGTAGTAGCAGCGTGGACCCAGAACACCCAAGTTTGTGGCGATTCTTCTCGCACAAGGTACGAAAACTCGATAGCGAGCTGGGATTTCCTATTGACATTAGCGTCAGACTCAGAACGAGGTAACTCGAACACTTTACCCAACGCCCCCGAGTCCCACAAGGGCTGCCCTCGAACCAGGATGTGAAAGCTTTTCGCGAATTTCTGCTAGGATATTGCCTCGCTGGACAAAGTGCTTATCGCGGCGGAATGGAACGGTAGACGATGGTGTGGGTAATTTTCGGGATGCTCCTAAACATTTCTCTACCATAAGGCTAGTGACTCGTGAACAGCATGTCAGGAATATTTCTTACCAGCCGAAACAATCGAATTCATTATTGCTAAGATGGGGACAAAGCTCGAGCTTATCTGAAGCACGGTCTGGCTTGCTCCGCTACACACTGCTTCGTTTCGTGGGCCTAAATTAGCCACGGCAAGGGTTAGCAGCGACCCCACAATATGGATCCTCATCCTCTAGGGCTTACCACCAAAGTGTACCTCTCCTCCGCCCGTATCAAAGGTACTACCAACCGCAAGTGGCCCCCCTTGGCTATTAAAGACGCCGCAGAAATCGTTCCTTGAAGGACTGTGCTGGGCCATCGTCTACAACTGGGCTTGGCTATGTATAATGCGCTCTAGAATAGGGAAACTGAATGGTTATGGCTGGGGATTCGGAGGATCTTCTGATGCGGTGTTGCTGTTTACAGGCGCTGTTCAGCAGCCTCGCTGAGCTTTGCTTTGTTCGCAACGAAAGCGGAGCCCACGTGATATAGCTGCTGCCTGCATGCGACCCGTTAAAGTCAGCCAACAGCTTTCCATACCGTTAGTAACAATCTCAGTGTTTATTGTTTATAAGTGGCATGATTCTGCGCGGTGCTGTCTTTAAAATAACTATGAAATGCTTTGCATACTGCATGATCTAGAGCGCTCCCTTTCAATCTTTAGGCTGAAATATTCTTCGTGAGTCGACTCTTCCAAAAACATGTATCTACATGTTGGAGAGTGATCTTCGAGAACAAGTTTGTTAAGATATCATTTAAGGAATCCCCCCTTGAGCATCTGCTACATCTAACGTAGAAGCACCTATTATACAGATGCAGTTCTTTTAGAAGTTCATTGGTCCTCCACTAGAGTTATATATGCCCCCAAAGAAAGCTTTCCCATTATCTGTATTGAATGTGCCTGAAAAGTTATTCACCTGGTGTGGTTTTCCTTTATCTATCCGCCCCTGCGTAGCTACTCTGACCATTTCCTTGTCGACAGCCTGGTTGTGTATGGGATTGTATCGAGACCGAGCTAAAAGTAGCTCAGGCGCCATCCTGACCATTTTTGCAATAACATCACGTAACGTTTAAAAGTCCTCTTCTGTAGGCTTCCCAAACTTATTCATGTTGAAGTGAGTTCGCAAGAGAGAGAACTTCTCCGTCGAGTCTGAAAGGTCCAGACAGCCAGAGCTTTCACTGACTACGAATCTCTAATGACACCAGTTAGCTCAATATAAAAGCATGTAAGACAGGCCCAACACACCGTTCTTGCTCGTCCTCCCACAATAGCCCCCACGTTGCTCGGCTTAAGTTCGTAGAAACATACCACTTGAGCTTTATTCGGCTGCGTTCGGGTTTTCCCAAACTGGTCTACAAGGTCATAAAGAAACTCATTACCCGGTTCAAGTATCCGCAGCACCTCGCTTTGTACCTCATCCTCTTCATACTCTATCAATGCCGCTTGAATCATTTCACTATGACTCAGCCCTTCCGCACCTCTGAACGGTGTCCCGAAGAATATCAGCCCGGTTGCGGACTCGAATATACCGCGCCATTCGTCTGTATCATATCGAGCCTCTAGAAGCGCCTATAGTGCTCAGCCGGTATGCAACAAAATGCGACTGCTTAAACGAACCTTTAAGACAACTAGCCCACCAAAGCAGTGGGCAAGGAATATCAGAGGGCGGAATGGGAACTCCTAGCAGAAGCCTGCATTAACCGCTATTAAGCCCACGTGGTGGCGATATATATACCTCTCTTACACGCCTCAAGGCCAGCAAGAAGCGATGGGCGACTGTAGAAACCTTCTAACGAATGGCATCACTCCCAAACCATCGAGACTCGTACCCATATCGCATGATCCGCGCATTCGGCACCACTGACGGTAGCATCTCTGGGTCTTTGAGCCAGTTGACATAGCGCGGACCCATTTTCTCTGTGCCGACATTCTTGCACCATGTGTCGTCTGGGTGAGCGCCGATGCCGTGGATCGCGACTATACTGTGACCGTTTTAGGATGGCTCGAACAAGAGAACTGTGGACATAGCGCGGACTCAATAGTCGGTATTAGAGGTTCCAATGCCTCTCGCGGAGGTGGCTTGTAGAGGACCCTTAGCCCTATATCATCTTCTGTCAACGGCCGGACCTATTTTCAGTATTAGTATATATTCATCCGTGTAAGCGCTTCCGTGTACCCACCATCTTAGCGCTCTAGGCATAGAACGGCAAACGAGAGCAAAAGAATAAGAAGTAAAGAGGTGGTTAACCCAGGAGCCGGACCAGCCATAAACCGACCTCAGGTTGAGAGAGACGCTTACGATGAACTTGTTAAAACTTATCAGGCGGATCTCAAAGCTTGGAAGAGAAAGCAACTCAAGGGAGTAAACTGCATCTCTATAACCTGTGGCACTCGCGGACAGAACCTTATCGAAGACTGTATCGAAATCGAGGATGCAATAGAAATCTTGCACGCGGAATTCAAGCCAAAAAGAGACGCGATATACGCTAAAATATGCGCCAAATGGCGAAACCTTACTCTCGCAAATTGCAAGAACGTTAAAGAATACGTTATTAAATTTAAGGAGATATACTTAGACCTTAAGACCTAAAACCACACTATAGACCGAATAGACCTACTCTCTAAGTTTATTAATAGTCTCGGTCCTGCTTTTAACGGCTAGCAAGAATTGTTCTACCTTATATACTCCCTTACTAACGAGACCCTCACTCTCTTAAAAGTTTAGGGCCTTGCCTATATACAAGAGCAACTTATGCTCTAAAGTTAACCAGTAGCTTTCCAAGTATATACAAATTAAGCCTCTTACCGCTAGCAGCATTACAATCAGCAAGGCCAATAATAATATAATAGACCGTATTGCAGGCCATATAAACGCGCTGGCCACTAGGAAGATAGATGCTGGATCCTTTAACCCCACTTAAAGGAGATCTGGCGAAAGGAAAACCCTAAGAAAGCTACAGAAATGGATATACGCTCTGCTTATAGAAGGGACTTTAGAAAACAACGAAGAGCCTATTAGAGCAACTCCTTATTAGGATCTGCATTATTACCTATAGCACTATTAGCGATAATAACAAATGGCAAGCCTCTTACTGAGTTGAGGCAATATGCAGGAATGGCTATTTAATTAACTATAGTCTAGCAACGAACAAGGTGGCTATAAAAGCTTTAACTCTATAGTAAGCTGACTAGGCCACAATTACACCTTAATAATCGTGGCCGAAACTCCCATATTTCCGATTATATTAGATATTCTTCACCACAGATCTATCTACTCTTGTATTATCTCTTATTTGTTCCCTTTAGACTCTTTATAGCCAGCATGCTATTCTTCTTTTATAGTCTTTTGCTGCTTATACAGATCGCCCTTTAACCTTTACTATTAGCATAGAAACTATTAGCCTACGTACACAACCTATAGAAGAACTTACGCTACTTTATACGTAACCTACTTCGCCGACTATGCCTTGTTGCCTATCGGTGGTGGGTTCCCTGTATTATTTACATTCCTCCTTGCTCCTACGCCTCTAAGCTTACTAGACAACTTTGTTTTATAGCTAAACTAAATATTAACCTCTTCTTTGCAATTATTATTAATACTAGGTGTACTTAGTATATATTTTAGTTAAGAGAGCTGTTTATTACCTATCGAGATCTTCGAGCTAATAAGAAGATTATTATCTCTGGAATTAGAGAAACGTGTCTCTAGTTAATAGGAAAGGGAGACGTGTGCCTAAGACTTACAGTTCTAGGAGTTAAGAGAGAGCTTATTCTCACTAACGTCCTTTATGTCTCTAATTTATAAGCTAACCTAGTATCTGGTTTACAGCTTATCAATAATTAAGTTTATCTTTATCTATCTAACCTTAGATGTGATTTTCTCTATAACTTAGAGCTTATAGCTTACGCGTTTTACAAGTCCGGCCTCTTCTTTCTCTACACTTGGGCCGACTATTAAGAAGGGCTTATAGCCTTTGCAGTTGGCTATTAAACCAGCTATATATTATACAGCAGCTCACGAAACCCAGCCGAGAGGTTGTGGTATGAAAGGCTTGGTTATATTAGCCCCTAGAACTTACAAAAGCTCTAAGGAATGTTAAAAGGGATAGACCTTACTTACTTACTAGACCTTTATAACTGCACCTACAAAGCCTGCCTATGTGGTAGAATGCACGATGTTATATATTGGGATTCTCTTGTTAACTACGATACCAAGCCTTACAAAGTTATATTCTCTGATATTAAAGGACCTATGAAAGTAGCTGGCTATAATAGATTGAGATATTTCGTTACTTTCTAAGATGGAGTTAATAAAATAAGCGAAGTCTACCTAATAAAGTATAAGGCTGAAGTCCTGTTCTATTTTTAATAATATTGAGCGAAGGTTAAATAACGAGGAAGTCTTATCTTATAGCTATATAGTAATGGCGGAGGAGAATATCTTGGATATACTTTTTAGCTAGAACTTATAAATAAGGGAATTTAGTTCTTATACTTAACCCTAAAGAGTTAACAATAAAATGGAGCCTTAGAGCGACTTAATCGCACAATATATAACTAAGCCTTTACCTTTATAAATAATTGCTTACTTCCTAAGAACTTCTGGCTAGAAGCAGTTAAGCACGCTAACTTTATATAAAATATCCTCCCTATTAAATCGTCGGAAACACAGACCCCCTACAAAATGGAATAAGGCGAAGTCTTTAATTACTCCTGGATTTATACCTTTAGGTGCAATGTCTAGTATAGGGCCGGCAGTCAGAAGAAGTTAAGCTCTTATATAGATAAGAAGGCAAGATTAGGGAATCTTGTTGGCTTTAAGGGTAAATATATTATTCGAATTCGAGATAAAGAGACAGGACGGCTTATATGTGCCTTAGCTATCTACTTCTAAGAGACTGTTTCGACAGTTCCCAGTAGTAATAAGTGTTGAATTTAAGAACAATATGTTAAATACAACTCCGATACTCCAGATATTAACGCTTAGTTTAAGGGAGAAGAAGCTCTACCTAATCACGCTACCTAACGCAAATAGCATTAAGAAGAGAAACAGCTCCTTAAAAAAGCTTAAAAATTAAAGCGCCTTACCACTAATAAGACACCCCTATAGAAGTTAAAACGTCTGGCAGCTGCTAATGGGCCTTAACTACCTCTTAAGTATCGCAATTCTGTTAACATTAGAGAAAACCCGCCTATTGCAGCATTCTTAGCGCTTGCCTACTTCTTGACCCCTTCCTTTAAATACCTCTACGCTATGCTTAGTAACTCCCCTATAGCTAAACCTTATAAGCCAAGGTTATGGAAACAATCTACCCTTAATGTTAATAATAATAAATAGTACTCCGCTAGCAAAGACGAAATTAGCTTTTATAAAGTAAATAATACCTAGACACTTGTTGACTAACCTTTTAATTATAAAGTTCTTAACACCCAATAGGTTTTCAAGTATAAGCGGGACAGTAAAGGAAGGATTATACAATATAAGGCAAGGTGGGTGGTAAAGGGTTACAAATAACAAGCTAGGGTTAACTTTAATAAGATCTTCGCGTCTATTATAAAACCCATAAGCTATAAAGCGCTCTTTGCCATTACAGCTGTATAAGACCTTAAGATTAAATAAATGGACATTAAGACCGCTTTCCTTTATAGAAGCGTTAAGGAGGAGATCTATGTCAATTAACCTAAAGGTTTTGATAATGGAACTAGACGGGTTTATTGTCTAAATAAAGCACTTTACAGTCTTAAACAGTTGCCTTAAGTTTAGTATTAAACGCTCTTAGAGTTCCTTATAGATGCTAGTTTTAAACCCCTTAACTCTAACTTTTTAGTCTTCGCCAAAGGTTCTATATATATTGTAGTCTACGTTAATAACCTCCTACTTATTGGACTAGATATTATTGATATTAAGATTGTTAAAGCTTAACTTAGCGGATATTTTAGCATAACCAATCTAGGCCCTATTGCTTATTACCTTAGTATAAAAGTAACTTAAGATTAATAACTCCGTAAACTACGGCTTAGCTAATTCTCTTACCTTAAAGAGGCTATTTATAGCGCTGGTCTTTGGAACTGTTCCCCTTACCTTACGCCAATAGGAACCTCTCGTCTTTAACTAGCGGCGGCAGATTATTAGGCTAACTCTACGTTTAAGACTTAATACTAATCGCTAGTTGGCACCCTAATATATACTATGCTTGGTACTCGACCTAATATCGCCTTTGCTGTCTCCCTTATTAGTCGCTTTGCTTCTAATCCCGATAAGTCTTATATATAAGCTGTTCTTCAAATACTTTCCTATTTATGTAGCACACTTAACCTCCAACTCGTCCTCCAAGGAGAGATATAAGCGCTTTGGGGGTTTATAGACTCTAGCTGGGTAGATGACTTGGAAACTCGAAGATCAACGTTAGGATTTGTATTTAATATTAGAAGCGGTGCGATTAGCTAGTCCTTAAAGCGCCAACCTACGGTAGCACTCTTAACCTGTGAAGCAGAGTATATGGCACAGACAGTTGCAGCAAAAGAAGCCATTTGGTTACGACAACTCCTTCAAGAACTATCTCCGACTAACGAATCCCCTTATGTAATGATCATTTACGCCGACAATCAAGGTGCTATTGCTCTTGCAAAAGACCCTAAGTTTCACGCTCGAACTAAGCATATTGCTCTCCGACATCACTTCATTCGGGAGAAGGTTGTGGACGGAGATATTGAGCTGGAATTTGATCTACTCACTCAGCGTGATCCAGATACAAACGAGCCTCTCTATCCTCCAGGGCGTCACGTTGTTTGGCTTGATAATCTATTTACAAGTGTTAAACTTCTTACCAGGCTTCGCGAAGAAGGAATTGGAGGCGCAGGCACCGTTCGAACAACTAGAACAAAACGCGAGGAGTTAGGTGACTCCGAAGGTGATATCTTGATTAACGCTAGAGGGGGGAAGAAGAAGATTCCTACTGAGCAAATCGATGAGAGACTCTCTTATCTTAAGCTCCACCATACAGCTCAGCTACCATGGGGTGTTCTATACGGAGCCACCTCAAAGGACTCAAAAGTAATGGAATTTGCTTGGAAGGACGCCCAAGTCGTCCTTTTTATGAGTACAGTTAACAACGGTAAGAGAGTTACACCTTGCTTCTCTGACGTTTCCTACTGACGTCATACATCGCCATTAGGCCAGAAATCCATTATTACCCCTCGGCGGCGTCCTGCTCTTACTGCCAGCTCTGCCAAACAAACGCGCAAGGTGTTCGGAAACGCCGTTGTTAAAGACTTGCCAATCCCTACCTTTATAAACGACTATAATCACTATAGGCTGGGGGTTGATCTTGCCGACCAGAGACGATCTTATTACAATACTCAGCGGCCTCATGTGAAGACTTGGAAGCCTTTATGGCACTTCCTTCTTGACGTCATTCTTGTCAACTGCTTTCTTCTCTCCTCCTACACCTCCGCCGATAATACTCGTGATACGCATAAGCAGTTTCGGAAGGACCTTCGGCAGGCTCTCTTTGAGCAATCGACTCGCCCACGGGTGTATAATCAACAGAGGCCAACGCGATACTCTACGAGCGATATTCTGTGGTACCCCGCGGAGGATCATAAGCTTGTAAAGCTGTTTATACAAAAGGATCAAGAGTTCTGCTCTGCTTGTATTGAGGCCGGTAGAAACACTCAAGTGCAGCATAGAGGGCGTAGAAAGCCTCTCTCAGAGCTCTCACCAAGTACAACTCAAAGGTCTCGCAATAGTAGGAGGCGTCATAGAGCTCCAAGGACTCTATTTGGCTGTTCTATTTGCCACATACCGTTCTGTAGAAAAGACGAGTGTTGGCTACCTCATATTGAGCGACTCAACTCCAAAGATTGAGTGTATATAGCAATTGTATATGGACATTGACAGCTTCTACGACCTGATATTTCTCATCACGGAGCCTTGATCCTATTGATTCTATTGGCTGGCTCTTATCGATAACCGTAGGACCAAATCTACCAGCCGAAGGGATACTGTCAGATAATCTGTATTCTCTAAAGGCGTGGGTCACGTGCACGAGTCACGTGCACGAAGACACGTCACTGAAGACACGTCAGATCAAGGTCAAAAAGACACGATACAAGATCATTAATCAATCAACCCATTTTATTAATGAACTCATCTATTTGAACTTTGTGACAGTTATAAGCCCGGTTTGCCAACTTAAGAAGCTAGTCAGCTATTACTTAATTATTTAAAGAAATTCTACCTTATTATTAGACTCTGACACCTCATCGTCAAGGACATAGACTCTAACAGAAATCCTATTATAAGTGTTATAGGACGATTCTGACACGAACCTTCTACGAGATTCTATAAGATTCCACATTAATCGTTATAGAACAACCCTGATAATAAGGACGATCCTAATAATAAGGACAATCCTAACAACAAAATACCATCTCAATTCCCCACCTGCCTATCAGTCAAAATGACTCCACTAACGTCGAGTTTGTTAACTATAATCATCCTTAATAAACTAGAAGACTGGGAGCAATAGATCTGGCAACTATAAGCCCTAGTGGACAAATAAATTTAGGCCTACATTAACCCAGATAATACAGCACCTTAATAAGCTCTACTATAAGAACCAGCCTATCCAGAAGTTACTAATTTTAATAAGAATGCAACCTTATATACATAGCTCTTAACGAATTAACAGAAAGCGTATAAGAACAGTAGACGATACTATAATTAGGATATAAAGTACTTCCTAAAACAGGAAGAGCATTTATAATAGATACGCACCTAGATTACGTCTATAGTATTAATTTAGAAGAAGCTACTGCTTAACCCTTCCCTTACAGTTAAGGAATAGCTGATTCGGTTAAAAGAAGACACTAAGCCTTTAAAGAACTTTATAATAAGGAAGGTACAACTGCAGTATACAAAGTCACTTAAAGGGCTTAAGCAGATAAAGGTTACCCAATGGCTTAACCAATGGGAGCATGCGATAAAGATAGCAGAGAAGTATAATCTTCTATAGATAACTAATAGGATCTGGCTAATAGACCTTGCAAATACAATACGACCTATAAGCGAAACCTATTTTATTCTATACACGAAGCAGGCAAATAATACTAAAAAGGCTCTCTTATCAGAATACCATAAAGTAGTAATAGAGCTATAAGAAGCATTCTAAACCCTTTCCAAAGCCGTACCTATAACGGCGAGAGGGAGTGCATTTAATATAGACTTTGTAGGAGAGCCTAAAGAGGGTATCTCTATTGCTGCTAAAGTCTAAAAAGGAAAAGGGAACAGCTTATCTCGCAGCTAAAAAAGGGCAGGTACAAATTTAACTAAAGAGACGTCTTCTAAAAGGTTAAAGAACCTCAAATACCTAGTATACGATATAAGGGGATATACCCTTCCTAACTATTGGTATCTATTTAAGAGCAAAAGGCCTGAGGGATTTAAAGCCGTAGGTATATATATAAAAAGGGTGCTTATAAAGGTAGAGCAAGATAAGGATCTAGCTGCCTAAGTAGAATGACTTAAGCTTAAGGAATTAAAGGTTAATAAAGCTTAACAATAATAGAAAACAGTTAAGATTAAGGGAGAAGCTAATACGATATTCCTAAAATCATATTACACCGGTTAACTCTATCTATTAAAGCTATTAACCATTCTTGATTTAGGAACCACTCTCTATATCTTTAATAACCTCTCTCGTTTTTACAATTTTAGGAAAGCTCTAAGATACAAATATATTATCGCCGGCAACTCAGAAGTGCCTATACTAGGTTACGGCGATGTTACTATCTAAGTCACAAAACTAGACAAGAGTAAGGGAATCCTATATCTTAAGGACGTTGCCTTTTATACGGACTTTAATATAAATCTAGTATTGTTCCGTCTACTTTAAAAACAAGGGTTCTACTGGGACAATAAAGGAGATAATAATCTGCTAGTTTAGAAGAACAACACAATCCTATATTAAATAGAAGAACGTTATAGATAACAGACTATCGAATATATCCAACTAGGAAGTCTATTAGCGTTTAATACAAGCCAACTACTACGCCGCCAACGGAAGCGTAGAGCATCGTCAAGAGACGCTTATCTAGATTTAAAAGGTAATGTGTATCTATAGTATCTGCGTCTAGGTCATCTAGGACCTATAAGCCTTTACTATCTAGGTCTTAACGCCTTAGAAGTCAAGCTTTAAGGCCTAAAGATAACGGAATATTAATATTACAGTCTCGCCAAAATCAAGCGTTAGGTCTTAAGAAGGTTCTCAGAACAGAATATTAATAAACCTTATCTTAACCTCTATATTGACTAGACTAACCTTAAGGAAGCGCATGCTGGATTTATATAAGTTATATTTATCTACAACACCTTCTCAGGAAAAACCTTCCCGTATTTTATAACAACGCATGGTAAGGAGAAGGAGACACTATAAGTACTTAAAGATTTTATCTAATGGATTCGTCTGAGGTATAACCTTAAAGTTAACACTATTAGATTAGACAATAAGCTAGGGAGAAAGAGAACTCTTAAATAGCTATAGACTTAAGGGATTATATTTAAGCCTTCGGCGCTATATACCTAAGCTTAAAACGGTACCGCTAAACGCTTAGGGGGTGTAATCATTAAGAGAACATAAGCAATGAGAATTATTGCCAAGCTACTGCATAATCTATGGAACGAGATTATTAACTATATAGTCTACCTTCGAGATCGAACGCCATAAGAAAGCAATGGATGGAAATTACTATATAAGAGGTTCCATACCTACCTAGCCAATAGGTTAAGAAAGCCGCAACTAGCGCACCTAAGGGCCTACAGCTATAGGGCGTACGCGATGACGTCAGATGCCTAGCTAAAAAAGAAAAGGCTAAGTAAGCTAGATCCGCAAGCCCATATCAGCTACCTTATTGGCTATAACTCTACCAATATCTATAGGATCTGGATCCCACACAAAGGTATTGTTATCTCTACTAGGGATATTATCTTTAATAAGAAGACGTTCTTTAACAGAAAGCAAACAGACATCTTAAAGAATCTACACGCCAAATTAGATACGCTAATTAAGAAGATTTAACTCCTTAATACCTTAACTAAGAATAAGGTTCTCCTAGAAGACAATAACAAAGTATTTAAACCGTTAATTTAAGAGGAAGACGTTAACGATAAGCCAGTTTAAGCCTTTAATAAGTTAGCAGATCTTAACCTTGTAAGAGCTCTTAAAGATACGTATTATACGCCACCTCCAATAGAAGAAGATAAAGAATCTCTATATGCCTTTTATATTAAGTATCCTATAAAGTTAGATATACAAGGTACTAATTAGGACATTATCAGCCGAGTAGGAAACGGGTTTTACACTTAGGGGGTGTTTAACAACTTAGTTAAAGACTTATTTAAGGAAGCCTGCGATAATAGGTTTAAAGACTTTGTTACTAAAAGGATTACGTTAGCCTATTAAGGCGCCTTCTTAGCAGGAAGGAAGTTCAACCTTAATAGTTAACTTAACGACAGCAAGCTAAAATTAGGCAGAATACATAATGTTAGATTATATAGGAAGAACTTACCTCCGCCACCTTAGTCAATCCGCGACCTTAATACGTATTCTCTTCAAGATTAGTTCTAAGAAGCTTAACAAGCCTACCTCCAATCCCATCATCAAATAAGGTCGTTTTAAGAAACAGACAAGAAGCATATAAAGGGACAGCAGGTCCTTAGCTCAATATAGGTGTTCGTCTACAAGACGGACAAGCACGGATTTCTCCAGAAATGCAAGGCACGCTTAATAGTATGCGGAAATCAACAGGCCCCAGGAGACCTACCTATAAGAGCTACTATATTAGCTAATACAACCTTCCAAACCCTTATAGCAATCACCGCAAAATTCAACCTAGAGACGACACAGATAGATATAGTTAATGCGTTTGTCTATTGCGATCTTAACAAGGTTATCTACATAAAGCTACCACCAGGGTTTAATAAAGGAAGGACAGACAAGGTACTGCGCTTAAGAAAAGCCTTATACGGACTACAACAATCACCACTGTTATAGTAGAAGAATCTCACAAGCTTGTTAAACGAATTGGGCTTTAAAGAGGTACCTTAGGAGCCGTATATTATGCTAAAAGGTGGAATAGTCGTCTTCTTCTATATTAACGATATTGTCTTCTGCTACTAAAAGACAGATAAAAAGAAAGCTTAAGAAGCAATTAAGGAGCTATACAAGGAATACCAGATAAGTATCCTTAGCGAGCTAAAATGGTTCCTAGGAATCCACGTGCTACGCAATTATAGCTAGAGGCTCCTGTGGCTATCCTAGAAAGCCTATATTAAGAAGATAGCTAATTAGTATAAGATAGATCTTATAGGGCGTCTTCCAGACACTCCTATGGCAGAATCTAAACTCCTCCCTACTAATTACCAATCGATCCGTCTGACGCTTCTATCCCCTAATATAGACCTACTAGTCCGTCCTATGTCCCTACCAAGAGAAGCAGCTTCTACAATACTATATTAGAGAAAAATGGGTTTAATACTTTATGCAGCCACTATAACACGTCCGGATATTGCTTTTGCAGTATTACGGCTGGTAAGGTTTAATCAGAACCTAAGCTAAGAGCACTATTAAGCGGCAGATAGAGTAATCCAGTACCTATATGGCACAAGGAGTAGAGCAATCTACTATAGAGAAGACAAGGAAGGAACGAACAGTAAAGGGAGAGACAAAGGAATATATAACAAAGGACAAGACAACAGAAGAGACGGTAGAGGTAAAGCGCAATTATTTATCTATGCTAGTAATATATTATTCGCGGACAACTCCGTCGACAGAAAGAGCTTGCAAGGATATATTATAAAGCTATTTAGGGGGCCGATCGCCTAGAGAGCAAACAAGCAGGATACGGTAACGACGTTAAGCATAGAAGCCGAGTTATTAGCCCTATTATAGATAGTAAAGGAAGCTATCTTTATCAGCAGGCTATTTAAAGCAATAACGTTACGCCTAAACGAGCCCTTAATTATTAAATGTGACAACATATAGACGCTCCAACTAATTATAAAAGACACAGCAAAGCTAATTATAAAGCTCCAATACGTTAATATCTATTAACACTAGCTATGTTAGGAATACGCAATAAGACAAGTATAATTTTAATAGACAGCAACAAAGGAGATAATCGCTGATAGACTTACAAAGGCCCTACCTAAGCAGAGGTTTTAAAGCTTTGTTAATATAATCGGGATGGTGGATATTAAGGAGTAGCTAGATAAGGAGAAGCAACTAGAGGACCTAAGGGACAGTATTAGAGCAAGACAGAAGGATTTAGATAAGATTACGGTTCAATTAACTCATTAATGGACACGAGAAGGTGGCTAGCTTTGACCTTAAAGAGCTTAGAGCTAAGGGGGTGTGTTAGATAATCTATATTCTCTAAAGGCGTAGGTTACGTGCACAAGTTATATGCACGAAGACATATTACTAAAGACACGTCAGATCAAGGTCAAAAAGACATAATACAAGATCATCAATTAATTAACCCATTTCATCAATGAACTTATCTATTTGAACTTCGTAATAGATATATTTATGCTTTTGGTTTACCCCGCCACCAGGGTGCAGTTTGTAAGTGCGGTCTTGCCACACCCACTAAATTTAAATTGCCATCAACATATCCATAATAAAGACCTTTTTTATCATTATCTATATTTTACAGGGCTAAAGTAAGGCCTTTACTATTATATTCACGGCTTTTTTTTAGCTAATTTGGTTTATGTTTTAATAGTACAGGCCTAATTAATAATTTCTGCCTTGGTGCCTTAACCGAACTCACAAACTGCACCCAGGTGCCGCGTATAAGGGCAGATCTTAGCGAGCTTAAAGGCCAAAGGGAGAGGAAGCGTAGGGAAAGAAGCCCTAGGGGAACGAAGCCCTAGGGGAACAAAGCCCTGGGGGAACGAAGCCCTGGGGGATTATTCCCCTAGGGGAATAGGCGAAGCCAGTTTCGCTAACAACTGTTAAGGCTTTAGGTACCCGTTTTAGACGCCCTATAAAATTCGCCTCCTAAAAATAAAAGACTAAATTTAGTAAGGGCTAGATTTTAGCACTCCAGGATAATACGCCTGGTATTCTCCTTATACTTCCTATACCTATTAAGCTCCTAGGAGTCTCTAGGTCCTAGGGATAGCCTCCTAGGATTAAGCTCCAAGGAGCCTCCAAGTCCCAGAAATAGTCTCCTAGAAGCTTTTAGGTCCCAGGATTAGTCTTCTAAGATCCTTAGACTTTTAGGAAGTTTTAGGTCCTAGAAATAGTATCTTAGGAGCCTTAGACTCCTAGGAGCTAGGTGCTAGTAATAGCGGCCTATAAAAAATATACAGCTTAAAAAATATGCCGGCTATAGAAAGTATGCGGTCGTGGCGCTTAAGACCAACCAGTGGAAATACCCTCTTAGGGTATCCCCCCTAAACCTATAGTGGGATGGTCTACCTGGCGTCATGCCCATTGTTAGTGGTTATATAATAGGGTAATGCGTTCCCATGGCTTAAATTAAGGCTCTACACTCTATCAAGCCACATTGGGCAAAGTTTAATTAGTATTATATTCCTAAGTTGTTTCTCAGCCTGCAATGCCTCTCTCGCTTATAGGCTTAAGTAGTCCATTTTAGATTAGTCCGCTTTGGAGCAATCTCTAATTAAGCTTTCCAGTTTCACCTTAGCTTGCTATTACGTATAGTCATATACTAATCGGAACGGGTATAATTTTCCCCTTATTTACTTATAGGTTGGAGCTACATTATTTATATAGAATTTGAACTCTAACAGCTCCTTACCAAAACTAGTTTACCTAAGGTAAAGTATATAACCACCCCTTACCCTACCCTTTATCTCATCCTTTACCTTATCCTTTATCTTACCCTTATCTTACCTTTACCTCACCCTCACCTCACCCATTACCCCTCGCCCCCCCCCGGACGAATTACAGAATCCTAGTCATTGCATCTATTCTACTAAATACTGGAACAGGATTGGATAACAATAGACTAAAATAAAATAAAAAGTGGCAAAGAATAATAAGATAAGCGCGCAATAACTAGGAAAAGGTCCCATATATACTATACATATAGTTCTAAAGATGCATTTTGTGCTTAAGGGTTACTTTACAAACGTTACATTTAATCTTATCCTGCTTTAGAAGTTTAGAGAGATGCGCTTATTAGAAATACTTTATAAGAGCAGTTAGAGTGTGGAACCTATATATACGCTTACTAATTACAAGCTTTTTATTCCCAAGGCAGATAAAGCATATTTTTAGTCTTTTCTCCTTATATAAGGATAACTTTGCCCTCTTTAGCGCTTTAGCCGTTTCTAAAATCTTAGCATCTTCTTTAATCTTAACTTAGCTAAGGGTGATACCTGTCCTAGATAGTCTTTGGCAATGGCTTAGCTAATACACTCTACCTTCCTTAATATTGCAGTAATCTATAACCGTATTAATAGCATTATTGCGTCTACGTATCTTATCTTCTAGTAACATACTAGGTAGCGTTATAATCACTTTAATAAGGCGTTTGTGTTCGACTAATCTATTATTACTAGATTTTAAGGTTGCTTTAATATCCTCGCTAAATATAACCCCGGAAAGTTACCGCTTAATATTAATTACAGCTTATTCATTATCCTAATTCTTCTTAATATTTTCCAATAGTGCATTTCTCTGACGTTGCCTTTTATTTGTAATTTCTTAGCTAAGCTTTTAGTATTTTATGCTTCCTACGGTTTTATGCTTAAGGCTAAGCTTTAGCTTATTTCAAACTTTAATTAAGGAACAAATACGCGGGTTCTCATTTACCGATAAAGATTATTCTGTTATTAGGTGCTATGGCCACCACAGGTTAATTAATTGGCTTATTTAGTATACTGCTTTTATTAACTTTTCTTAAGGCTCTAAGCCTTAAACAATTGCCTATATATCTACACCAATACGCCGCGGAAGGTAGTGCTTTAGGAATATTCAAGTGTCGGCGTGCTATATTATTAGGTTCTAGAGGGCATCACTTACGTTACCTAGGTAGTATAGGCGTTAAAAAGGTTTTAGTAGAACTAGCTCTATATAATAGAACTCACCATTCTTATTAAATGCCTTGCCTGCGCCGTAACAGAGACTATATAGGCGCGCAACCTGCCGAAATCCCGTGATTGTGCCAAGGTTCTTAATCCAGGGCAAAAGAGTTAAGTATAGTAAAGGCTAGTTAAGTAAGACCTTATAGCTATAGGGGTTTTTAATTAATCGCTAAAATACGGGGATATTATCTAGGTCTAAACGGAGTAGTAACGGCAACTTATTACGCCTAGGCTTAATATATAGCTTGCTAAGCTACTCTGTAGACGTTAGATTAGGGGCCGTAAAAGCTTTATTAGCAAAAAGAAGGCCTAGGAGAAAGACGTAAGGGCTAAAAATAAGTAAAGGGTCAAAAATAATCTTAGGAATTAGGAAAGTATTACTAGTTCTCCATAAGTATAAGGAGAGGAATAGGGTAGAAAGGGAACATACGCTTCTTTTATACCAAGATATTCCTTAGTGAATTTAAATATAAACTTAGGCATAATCTTATAAGGCCCGCCTTCTAGGTCGCGAATAAGTATAATCATTATATATTAGTAGCATAGGTTAAGAAGAGCTTTAGGTTAACTTACAGTATAAAGGCCTAGCTATAGCAAGAAATGGACTTACATCCAATATCACCTAACTATATATCTCTTTCTAGTTATAACTAAGTTAGTTTTAAGAACTAGGGCGAGATCCTCTACGTCTATAACAGGTTTTTCTCACTTCTTGTCACTTAAGCTATGTTTCTTCGCTAGTTTCTAAAGTACCTAAAAAAGATATTTTAGCTCCGCCTTACTTTACTAGGCTAAAGGGTTAACTAGAAACGTAATTACCTTATATATCTAATAGGTTAATTTGCCAGCAATTTTCCTACCGGTTGCTCTCTTATATATAAGGTGATAGTACTTCTAGTATACACCAAGCGAGCTAGAAAGCTTTGTCCTATACTATTTTCTACCCCCCTTCCCTCGTTTCTAATTTAGGAGCCAGTTAAAAAAGCTATAAAGCAGCTAAAGTAAGAGGACTTAGTACGTTTTCTTAGGGTCTTTCCTTATATAGGTGCAGTATCTAGGAATTATTAGCTCTAGGTTAAGCCTAAAAGAAAGCTATAGAATAGGTTATTACTTACTAATACCATTAATCTTTAATGCGGTTAAGGAGATTTATACTACTATTAGCGTAGTCCTATATTATAAAATTGGATTCCTTAAACTCTTTTAACTATTTAAGGTAGTATTCTAGTGGATGGTCTTAATCCTTATAAAGCCATGCTTAAGCGGGCGCTTTGTAAGCATTATCAGATCCAGCAATGCTATTAGCGTTACAGTTAATGCCACTATCGGCGTCGCAGTTGGCGTTACTATTGGCATTACTATTGGTATTACTGTTAAAGACGGTTGGTTCTGTCCCATAGCTGTTACCGTTGCTATCCGTGTCTATGTACTCATTGTCAGTAACACTAGACAATAAGCTGCGATCTAATAATTAAGCATGCCGCATTCTAGGGAGCTAAAAGAGAACTTAGGGTAGTAACGGCAGAAGGGACCTAGAGGGTAATGACGGCGGGAAGGATCTAAAGAGCAATGTGGGGTTAAGGAGATGGGAGGGTAGAGAATAAGAGAAATAAGGCCTAGATTAAACAGATTAGAGGTAGAAGCCGTAGAGTATATATAGCTTTAGCGCCAGGCGTGTGGAAGGATCATGGTCTGCCTATTAAAAAGCAAGGGGCATAGGGCGGTAAGCGAGAGGCTTAACGTTAGACCGGCAAGCAAGAGGCTTAGGGCGGCGGGGAGTTTTGGCGACGCGACCTTTAAAAACGGCGACAGAACCCTCCAAAACCGGCAGTTAGATCTCCATTTTCTTTTTTAATAGAGTAAATACGTATAGAGGTTAAGAAGAAAACAAATAGGAAGTTTTAAAGATTATTAGTTATAAGGACGTTAATAATAAAATACAGTATAATAAGACTACCTAGGAGCTACTAAATAACCTAAAAAACGCTATGAGAAAGGTATAGGAGTATTAAAAGAAATTAGGTTAAAAGTATTAATAAAGAGGGATTGCTAAAGAACGAGTTACCTAAGGAGGACCTAAGAGGAGCACCTGCTCACTTCGCAATAGCACCTATAGCTATTATACGATTATTAAAAACGTCTATAACATTGTTCTTTAATACCGTAGTATTATTTAGGTATAATTTAACCTATATATGTTTTTAATTAACGTCTTAATTGCCTTTCCCTAGCCGCGTAATTGGTTTTTATAAAGAAGTAATAGCCAAATAGCCTATACGCGTGTTTCCTTTCTTTTAAATTACGCTATTATAACGGAGTTATATTAGTAAGGTTGCGGCTATATACTAGAAGGGTATTAGAAGGTAAAGTATAAAGATACTTTATTTATTAAGCTTGGTTCTTTTTCTTAATACCTTATTTCCCATTATTAACCTTTGTCCAATTTTAGACGTTTACTTAAGATATTATTAAGATATTAATTTTTTTCTATTAACATTTTAATATACCTCTTTAATCTTTTACTAGCTGCTCTTTTAAGCCAATTTCTTAGTATATTCTGGCCCTAATATTATATATAGAACCTTAAACCTCTATTAACTCGCAACTAGTACTAGTTCTGCCTAAATAACTTTACCTTTATATTCTTAAAAGACTAAAAGTCTAATAAGAGTATTCTGGAGGCTTATAATAAGACTTACTACGTAAGATCTAATACCTTTAGTTCTTATAATCGGTATATACATCCTAAGAGTAGCTGTTACGTTAAAGTAAGCTTTTCTATTCTTAATGGATTTCTATTACTAAGTTTAAGCTTTAATAGCCTGGGCCTAAGTAGTGACGTTTTTTTAATATTTTTAACTACTATATCGCTTAGGCTCTTTCTTATTCTAGCGCTAATACTAAATATCTAGGTTAAATTTAAGATTATACTATAGCTATTTATACTACCTATAACTCCTAGTAAGTTAGCTAATAACGCCTAATATAAGAGTAAGGCTAGTATATTAAGGATAGGGTAAGGGATAGAGGTAATAAAAAGAAGGTCGCCATCTGCTGTAAAAAGGAGTTTATATATATACGTTAAGTTTCTAAAGAGTATAATATAATATATTATTAGGTAGATTACTATAATGGCACAAAAAGGCTTTAAGGAAGATTTAAAGAAATAATATAATTTTTTTCTAAATCTAAGGATATATAGCTCTTGTAGAGAACAAGATATTATATAAAGAAGAAAAAGGAATAATAAGAGAATTATATAATTAAATAGTTAGGGGTCTTAGTGGTTAATATATATATATATATATATACGCGCGCGGTCTTTAATAGACTTTAGTATTACGGCGCTAGTAGATAATTGCAGACAGTTATAGATAGTTATAAATAGTTGCAGACAGTTGTAGACAGTTTTAGATGGTTATCTATTAAGTATTTTACTAAGATATTCTTACTATAACTGGGCTAGTCCTATTATAGTACTCCCCCCGTTAGCTAAAGGTCTAAAATAATTTAATTTATTTAAGAATTTATAACTTATTGCGTTATAAGCGTTATAATATATTTTAAGTTCTTTTTAATTTTAAGTCTCCTACTATTATGTTTTTGTAGCTAGAATATATTGCATTGCAATAGGAGGCAAATTGCCGCCACGTGTGGCAAGTTGCCGTTACATAAGGCAAGTTGCCGTCACGTGTCACCGCGGCACTAGCGTGGTAAGGAACCTTAAGTTCCTTACCCTTCTTTGTATTAAAAAGACAACATCCATCTACAACACCGCATAGTACATATTATTGTGATATATGTATTCTGCACGTTGTTAAAGCATACCAACAGTTTTATATATTTATATTAGGTAGTAGTTATTTGCCTTTATATTATATCTATCTAGCTAAAGTAGGCTATAAAGGATGGCTTTTATAGAATTCTTTTACTAAGAAAGGTATATTAGCTTTAATCTAGTTATAGGTTTCCTAAGTTTATGTTTTATATCCTTTTTACTTAATAAGAAGTTTAAATTATTTAGATTAAGTTTTCTATTATATATTATTAATTAAGTTAATAAAGTAAGAACTGTTACTATTATTAATAATTATAAGAAGTAACAGTGGTACTTTATAAGTTATAGGATTATCTTTTAAAGGTTATAATAAACTTATATAAAATGTTAGGTGTATTTTTATTTTAGTTAATAGTTTAAGCTTATAGGTATATAGGCTTAGTTTCTTCTTAATTTAGTATAGGCCTATAAACTTCTAATTAAGGTTTTTTTAAGGGCTATTAAGTCCATAGGTTTTATATATTTAGGTAAACTATATTACCTTCCTTAAAGTCCAATATAGAAGCTTGTCCTTTATTTATATACTATTTCTATACTATTTAAGTATATATTAATTTACTTTGTAATAGTTCTATTAACTACTTTATTTAATTAGTAAAGTTATATATATTAATTTTAGGTTATAGTTTATATCTAAATTAAGGGTTTTGTCTATATGTTGTATAAAATAGCATTATACCTATTGGTCACACAGGGTGACTCACCAATAACGACTACTCGAGTAGGGTTACAGTGATGTTGGTTAATATGCTTGATTGATCTAGAATAGGGGAGGGCGAGGAGCTTAAGGCTCCTCGCTACACTAGTGCCGCGGCTACACGTAACCACACGTGATATATTCCCAACACTGGCAACTCTTCTTTTGTGGTTGCCATCTATATATAAAATACCACTTAACTAGTGTAACAAAGATCAATCCTCCTTACTCACTATTGCCATTGCAATATGTGACGGCTTGCATAAATGCTTTTGAACTAAAACTTGTGGATTGTTATCTAATAAAGATACTAAGCTAAGGAAAAGAAGAAGAAGAATAATTATTAGGGAGTGGTAGGCAGATATGTCGCGAGGGCCGCTAAGGCGCTA